>Ga0209536_100001064_pt1 | contig 45617 bp, 30 predicted proteins | sample DeeMarSeWOR28_12_FD_187461 | JGI IMG/M metagenome (GOLD analysis project Ga0209536, IMG submission 187461) | Marine sediment microbial communities from White Oak River estuary, North Carolina - WOR-2-8_12 (SPAdes) (version 2) | ecosystem: Environmental > Aquatic > Marine > Intertidal zone >...
CCATCCCCGCCGCCTGCCGTCACCGTCAGCTCCCCGTCACTGGAACCAAAACAACTCAGCTCACTCCCGTTGTAATTGCCCGTTACTGAGCCTGTTGCCGTTAATGTAGTTGTAAAATCGACATTAACTACATCTTGGTCTGAACAAGAGTTGCCATCAACAACAGTTAATGTATAGGTAGCATCAGCAACAGGTGTAGCTGTTGGATTGGCTATTGTAGCATCATCCAATTCTGGTGTAGGTGTCCATAAATAGGTATAATTACCATCTCCACCGCTTGCAGTCGGGGTACCGCCAATAAGTACAGATGACCCTTCACAAATGGTTTTGTCCGTACCAGCATCTGCAGTTGGATTATCATTTACCGTTAAGGTAATTGAAGTACCATTGCTTTCGCAACCTGCCACAGTTTGTGTGGCATATACAGTTTTGGAAGTAGGGATAGCCGAGCTAAAGCCAAGTTCACCAGCCGGTGGATTATTTTGATCTGAAACAATTATTTCATTAGTTAATGCAAAATCACTGTACCACTTGATATTAGTACCTGTTGCCACAGGATCATTAATTACATCACCAACACAATATGTGTTCGGATTAAAGGTTACCGAAGGTGGAGATGTTACGACTACTGTAATAAGATTTACATCTAATAAATCGATCGAACAGTTAGATGTCAAAGTACTTGAAGCAACTACCTTGATGCTAGTATTAGCCGTTAGCGCAAAACTAGTAATTACCAGATTATCACCATTCCCACTTAAAATCCCACTTAGAGGATTATTATTTGCATTATTCCTTAACTGGTAATTTACGTTTGACTGTGAATTAACAATTGTAAAATCAACAGTTGAATTTTCACAAATACTAGTTGTTGCTGGATTTACTGTTAAACTATTATCTGGCAAGGGAATTACTGTTGTTATAATAGTATTTGTAGTCGCTTCACATGTACCTGTTTCCGTAACTAATGCCTTTACTTCATCCTGATCATTAAGCGAACTTGTATTATATGAATTGGATCCTCCCGATTGTTGAAGAACATTATTTAGATAAAAATCATAGGTCAATGGAAATGTAGGAGAACCCGCGTCAATGCTTACGGTAAAAGTTGTTGACTGACCATCACAAATTGTATTGCCAACTGCATCGCTTGATAATGAGACTGTAAATCCTGGATTAACTGTAGTTGTTATTCCTGCGCTCTGATCTGAGCAGCCATTTGCGTCCGTTACAATAACTGCAATATCATCACCATCGAATAATGAAGAAGTAATATAAGAATCTGCGGCACTGGATTGTAATATGTTTGGTCCGGAAGTTTCTATAAATTCATAATTTACCAGGCCCCCAGGTGACGCAGTAAAAATTACGGTTTCCGAATTACATATAGTGGGATCAGAAGAATCCCCGGTTTTATCATTTACAAGCGACGGGATAGGAGGATTATAGGCATTTAAGTTACCATGATTTACCAAACCACCCACCGGATCACCATTGACACTCATTGGAGTACCAGAACCACCAATACGCCTTATCTCTGCACTTCCAGAAGCTGTTGAACGAACCTGTAAGCCGGAAATCGTAAAACTGTTAATAGAAGTGCTGGAAGGAGCAAATAGTGAAATATTTACTGTTACATCTGTTGAAGTAACAGATATTGAATTAAATGTAATACTATTTCCTGTAACAGTGACACTTCCTGCTCCAGGTAAAAACTCAAATGATCCCCCGCTAAATCCCAGGATAAATGTTCTGTTTGTGTTTACTCCAAAATCAGTTACAACTGTTTCCTGGATAATAATATCTGAAAGAGGATAATACCCACTTGTTGATGGACCAGGATTTAAACATATCGATTCTCCCCCAGTCGCAGGTGTTACTGTAACCTGTGCAAAGGAATTGAATGAAAGAAAAAAAAAGGATAAAATTGCCAGTCTTTTCAATCCAAATAAAAAATTGCGGTAGCAATTGATCATTAGATACCCAGTATCTTTAAAATTTTTAATATATAAAACTTATGTATAAATAAGGTTAAAAATTGTTATGTAACCTTAATATCAAAAATTCATTACTACTAATTTATGGGAATTAAATCCCCTTCGGTGTTCAGTTTCATCAAACACATCTTTGATCTTGATTCAGTATTAATTTCAAAACCTATTGTTCCAATCATGATAAAGCTTCCGTCATCCAATTGAATTACTGAAGACCCTACATCATCATCATTGCTACCATATGTCTTCCTCCAAAATTCATCCCCCTCTGAATTTAATCTCAACAAACTTATTTCATCATTTTTAGGATCATCCAATTCTATCGTCGAAATTACTAAATAACCCCCGTCAAGTGTTTGTATAATCTCACATTCCTTAATATTTCGGTTAAATTCATTCGAATAATTTCTTCGCCATACTTCCTGACGATTTGGATTAATTTTAACTATCAATTCATTATTAGTACCAATATTATTTCTATATCCGGATATAACAAATCCACCATCTGTTGTGCGATAAACACCCGTACAGAATTCATCATTGTTTTCAGTGCCATAAAATTCAGAAGGCAATTGATTTTTTTCTGAATTGTATATGAATGAGCGAAACCAATATGATACTTGCTCATTCACTGTTCTCTGGACTGTACCAAAACAAATTAAAGGATCCTCAGAATTACTCTCCGACTCGAAACTTGTTATTCCATAATTATTTACATTTTTAGTCCCAACATACCTGGATTTGGCTGGAATCGTATCCAAATTAGGAGTGACCTCTACTAAGTAATACTGGGATGAATCAGGATCTAACCATGTAGAGGTGATGAAAAAATTACCGGAACTTAATTCTATTATGTCAGTACCATATTCGTCTCTAATATTTTCTCCATACGTTCTGGGTTCACTAATGAGAGAACCATTATTTATATCAATATTTAATACATAAACATCGCGAAAACCAATACCGCTTGAACTATCCTGCGTTTTCTCTCCACAAACATAAATACTACCATTCCTACCTAGGATTACTGAATTGCCAACATCATCATCTGCCCCGCCATAGTTATTCTCCCAAATTACATTGCCCAAATCATCTGTTCTAACTACATACACATCTTTTCCACCATTAGAGTCGGAAGTTGATGAACCAACCAATACGAATCCTCCCTCTGGTAATGCGAGCAAATCCTTACCTTCTTCAGAACCACTTCCTCCGAAAAGCTTGATAAAAGTTTGTCCCTGGTATGGGATAACACTATCTGTTGAATCACAGGAAATTAATGATAGCAACAAAAAAAGCATCCCCCCAATAAAAATCAATGCGGGTTTGAAAAATACTTTGCTTGTATAAAAATAAAGAAATCTCACTTAATTTTTCTTGGTTTATAAAGTGGCTTAACAAATCCTACAAAAAATGAAAGATTATTTATTTTAAAATCATCGTCTACCTGACCGACGGGGAATTTCAAATTCCTACCTACTACAATATCTTCTCGCCATCTTTTTTTAATATCGGTTATATTGAGCATCCCCATGGAATACCGCACTTCAAATACCAAGTAATTCAATCCAATTTTGTAGTTGATCCCTCCCCCGACAAGTAAGGAATAATTGAATTTATTTTTTAATTGTGTGGTGCCAATCTCTTGTCGTGCCTGTACCGGAAATTCTTCCTCCATACCCTCTTCATCTATACTTCGATAAGCACCTGCAATATTTTGAATATTGGATTCAAGTAAGACGCTTGGACTTATGCCCCCAGCTATAAATGGATTAACTTTCCTTCTGAAAAAATTATACTTTAGTGAAATGGGTAACTCTATATTGGTATGAATAATGTCCATATTTGTCGTGTAAAAATCCCAATGTGTATCAATTAAGTGAAGACTTTTCTGACTTAAAAAAAACTCCCCCGATAAATGAAGGTTTTGGTAGAGTACCATTTCAGCACCAAATCCAGCGTGAAATCCAGGAACTGAAGTATATTTATCAGAATTATTTACCGATTGGGATAAACTATAATCTGTAAGGATATTGACATAAGAAAAGTTAAAACCAATTTTTCCCATGGTTAAATAATATATAGGTCTGGTGGTGAATTTTTCATGATGATTAATCAATTCCATAGGATCAAGTTCATCATTGGTATTATATTCAGGTGAAAGTTTTAATAATTCCAGATAGGATTTGTCAGCCTCGTTGTAATAATCTAAAAATAAATAGGTGAGCGTAAGCAATCTGTAGGCTCTTATTTTCTCTTCCTTAGTAAAACCATCATTTATACAAGATTGAATAATTTCAGGAATTTCATAAAGTCTTCCCTGATCAAATTTATCCTCTGCTTCGTTAAGTGCAATTGTACACTGATCCTGGGCAAATGCTGGAATTGCAGATATTAATATTGCGAATACAAAAAATATTAAAAAATTCCTCATCCAACAACGCTGATTTTTCATTCCGATGGGATAATCCCTGCTTTTTCACATGTGTTTACAAAGTCAATATCCTCACCAACATATCGTTCCCACTCAAGACCTGTCATATTTCTAATTAAGTATTTGCAAATATCCTGAGCCATAAGTTCTGGTTTGGTAGGCCAAAGTTTTAGTATTCCATTCTTTGTACCTGCCAAAAGGTAATCGCTATTTGCATTAAATTCTATACTCCAAACATAATCATCATGATCTCTAAATGCTACAGGCAACATTTTATCCATGCGTGACATCACCCAAAGCTGTACAGTTCCATCAAGACTGGCAGTTGCAAGCAGTTCACCATCCGGACTAAATTTTATACTATTAATCCTTGATCTTTGTCCTCCAACATTGCCGCTCCAATGAAATTCGTCACCTTTTACCTCCCCAAACAAAACAATGCCATCCTCATTTCCAACAGCAATCATTCTATTATCCGGTCTAAATTCAATAGCATATATAGGACTCTCTGAAATCTGAACTGACTCCACCATATCCATATTATTTGTATTCCAGGTATCCAGATTTCCTTTTTCATCTCCTGCAACCATTAGTTTCCCATCTCGGCTCAGCGCAATCGCGGTGTATCTTTTATCAAATTTTTTCAATTCACTACTGTTTACGTAGTCATTGATTCTTAATGTACTATCCTGAATACCATATGAAATAAAATATTCCGAATTAGGTAAAAACATAAGCTTTGTAACTGGTCCTTTGTGACCTTCGATTCGTATTGGATTTAAGGTAGTTAAATTAATTACCAGTATATACGGAGCATCACCAGCTACAATCAGCCATTTCCCATCTGGACTAACCTTCATATCGTAGTTTATATAATTAGTTGATGGACTATACAGCGTTTTAAACGTATAATCGTTACTGTCCCATTTCAGAATTTTACCATCACTTCCGGTAGTATAAAAATCCCTGCTGTTTGGTGCATATTCAATTGCCCGTATCATATCCCGATGACCTTTATACCTGTGAAGATCTATTCCCTGGCTCTCTTTTAATTTATCTCTTTTTGCATAGTAAAGACCATCATAGATATAGTTATCATATACATAGCCCCCATACTCTTTATTAAACATATATGCCTGATAGGCAAGTAACGCCTTCAAATCATTATCTGCTGCAATATTCAAAGATTTCACTGCCATAGACTGAGCGATTGAAATCATTCGAAGTCTATTTGCTTTATCTCTTTCATTTGTTGCCAGCGTCCCTTGTTGTCTTGCAACAATTCTAAGGGAATCAGCTCTTTTTTCTCTTTCTAATGCCAGTCTTCGCTGTTCATTGGCGATTATTGTTTGACGCTCTGCAATTGATTTTTGGAATAAGGCACTGTCGTAATTTTGCTCTGCTCTCAATCGTTCTCTATCAGCCAATTCAGCGTTTGTCAATGCACGTTGGGCTTGTCTTTCTGCCTCCTGCCTTTGTAGCTCCGCATCACGAGCATTTTCGACTGCCTCGATCCTATTTCGCTCTGCTATTTCCCGTTGATTATCCGCATCGATCTTTTTAATCCATCCAAACACAAAGAATATGATGGCTATAATAAATGCAATACCTAAAATGATAGCAACCATTTTAGTTCGTTGCAACATTCTTTTCTGAAGCAGTTCCTTACTCTTTTGCTCGCTTTCGTAGGCAGTTTTGCTCGTCTCAAGAAAGACCATCGCCCGCTCAAAGTATGGATTATATCTTTTAGCCCAGATCCTTGTCGGTTTTTGCTTTATTTGCCAATTCAGTGCGAGCTGCAGATCAGGAGGTCGCCATAGACCAGTCTTTCCTATCTGATACATTTCTGCGGCATCGGAAAGACGCTTGTACATCTGAGCAGAGTCTGCCTCTTCGTCAACCCAATTCCTTAGCCTTTGCCAAATGCGCATCAGACTCTCATGTGAAATCTCAATGATCGAATTAGATTTCAATTTAACATTTGCCGGAGGCATTAAAAGAGATCGACCAGGTTCACGGAATTTTTCAATTACATTGATGAGTTCTTCTTCGTGAACACCAGAAATATCAGCTATTTCTTCTAGCTTAGCTGCACGTCTGATTCCTTGGTTATCAGCTCCTTTCTCCGTAAGAGCTTTAAAAAGCACCTCACATACTTCCTTTTCATCTTTATCCAACTCTGAATATGCTTCATTCGCATGTTGAGAAAGGGCTTCACTTATTTTACCAACAGCTATATAATGTCTTAAATCTATTGGTTCCTCCAACTCTTTATTTGCTACCCAATAGTTCCATGTTCGCATGAGGGCATGCTGCATCACAGGGAGTTGATCCGGATTATTACCTACGTCATTAAGAAGTTGTTGAACGAGTCGTTTTGAAATTTTACCACCTCCTACAGCTACAGGACCTTCAATGGCTAACCTTTGCTGATCCCTGGTCATTTGTGGAATAAGGTAATGACTTTTATTAATCACATGGGTTAACTCAGGAAATTGGGAGCAATCTCCAATAAAGTCAGACCGCATGGTAAATGCTATATATATGGGTACTTCAGATTGAGAAATGGATTTTATAAGAAGATTAACATACGCGGCAGCTTCATTGATACTATCACCATCTTTCTCTGTTTTTAAATACCGGAATAGTTCTTCGAACTGGTCTACCAGTAAAAATACATTTTTGGTGGAAGAATTTGATAATTGCTTAACGGCATCAACTAATCCCATAGAACTGCTTCTCAGAATTGTCGATGTCATTCTACGTCCAATTATTTTTTCCTCATCTTGAGAGGTTATATAATTCTCATCCTTAATTAAAATTGATTCCGCGAGATTTTCGATTGGTGAAATTCCCGGTCTGGTAACTAATACTGTCCAATCAGATCCGGCCTCCGTCATGAATCCTCCATAGAGTACCGGAATTAATCCACAATACATTAATGAAGATTTACCACTACCCGAGGCCCCGATTACAGCTGTAAATCTATGTTGAGCAAGATTTAGTAAAACCTCATCACTTTGACCTTCCCTACCAAAAAATAGGTGACTTTCCTCAAAGGTAAATGGCCTTAACCCAGGGAATGGGTTTAATAGCTCGAGATCCCCTTGATTGTACGATTGGAGAATGTCAATTTCCTTTGGATTCATATTACTTTTCGAGTTGGGCTAAAAAAGGTTCCATTACCTTTGGTGAAAAGCGTTTGTTACTTTGAAGTACCAATGCCTTTTGATCAATGCCCAAACTTTCATCTAGTTGTGATTCATTTTCAATTAATATTGCTTGAGGACTTATCGGTTTATCCCTACCCAGACCTAAGGATTTGAGTAAATCCTTTTGCTTGCTCCTAAACCATTCCTCATTGTCATGCCCATAATAAATAAGAGTAGCATCACATCTTCTCAAGTTTTCATTGTGCTTAGTTCTTATTTCATCCGGATTACCCTCAAAATCTGAAGAAATTACTTCATACCCATTTTCAATCAGAAAATCGACAATTTTTTTACACTTTTTCCCTTCGGACTTATCATAGATCAGGTAAATAATCTTACCCTTTTGAGAGGTTTTACCTCCAACCATGCGTTCATGATGCTTTATCCCTTCGTGAATTTTATTTATAACAAATGTCTTAAGTTCTTCAATTGTTGTTTCAAGCAAATCGGCTTTGTTCATTGAATCTGAATCTTTTTTTAAATTTTCAATGAAAAGCCGCTGTTTAACACTTATGTTAGTTAATTCCGGCGAAATCCAAATGACTCTTCCGAAGTTTAAACTGGATACTGAATCCATTTTCTCCATTTCATTGAAATGTTCAAAAGCCATTCTATTTTGTAAATCAATGATAGAAGAGTTAGTCCCCTGAATCTTGCCATAATCCGCACCCACCAGATGAATCGACATATTTGACGAATCCAAGTCTTTTTTAATCAGTTTCATAATAGATTCCAGATCACCAGGCATATTTTTTTCCGGGAGGATTTTATAACCGTTCCTCAATAATTCCCGCTTAATCGTATCTCTTTTGTCAATTAGATCAATACCTACTTCAGACAAATAAATGGTTATGGAATTTAATTCATTACTTATATTCGCGATTTCACTTTCAACTGAACGAATATTATCCATCACCTTAAAAATATCATAGGCGAGATCGTATAACCTCATCCAGAATGTTTTTTCAGATGTAGGTCCAGTAAAATCATCATAAATTATTAATTCATCTGTAGCAGGATCAACATGAAAAAAGTTATAACTGACAGAATTGCTTAAATAATCGAGTAAAAAATGTCCTTTTTGAGGCTTCCTAATAATCTTAAAAATCCTTGAGTTCCAGGAAATATTGTTATGGCTCTTATTAATAGCCTTTTCATGAAATAATTTAATTTCATCCTTAAAGTTGGGTGAATTTAATAGTTCCGCGGAGACAACTGGAATTAATAAAGTCAATGGAGAATAAATAGAATCAATATCCAGATCTTTGGCATTTATTACATTGATCTTGACTTGTTCACCGGATAGGCGCGTAAGTAAAAGCTCTAAAAATCTATGAAAACTCGAAATCCAATCTCTTGCTATTTGGTCCTGCACATCTTGTTCAGATTTAATCAAATAAATATGTTGACCAAAGCTCATAACAATGTAATATTATCTAGTATGTCGATCTCCTATTAATGCTTTTATAATACTCAATAAAATTTACTTCAAATTAGTGGTGAATTTTATCAAATCATAAACCAAAAATTAAAAGTATATAAATAATAAATTAAAGCAAAAGGGTTTATATCCCTCTTTCACAATATTTTATGGAAAAACTTACATGTGATTTAATTTTCATTAATAAGTGTATATTCACCTTCTATATTAAAAGAATCGAGTAATTTTAAGGTAACTTCATATTCATTGGTAATGAGATCTAAAAACTTGCTCTTTTCAATTTTCAATAATACAGTGTCTTCAACAACACTGAATATAACGTGATCTTCCAAAAGGTCTATATTGACCTGCTCTCCAATGAAATCTCCAGTGTTAAACCTATCAATTAATTCTCCACTTTTATTTTTAATCTCCAAAGAACCATGTCCTATAATATAAAAGCTGTCATTTTGCCATTCAGATGGATTTATTATAGTTTTATCCTCAAGATAAATCTCATCAATAAAATCAACAATATTTGCCAGAATGTAACTTGGCAGCTCGCCTAATAAAGAGTCCGTTTTTAAAAAATTAATTATTTCGAAATGCATATGAGGTCTGAGTTCAGATGCGTACCCAAACTTTTGCCCAAGTATCAAGTTTTGCAAGTGGTTTTTCTCCTTTGGTTCAAGTCGATCCAAATTTTCTTTATATAATTCTTCATCTATCTCATGCATGGACCAGGTGGAAATTTCCTTTAACAACTGATCCGGATTAAATAAATTCGAGATTAGTTCCATATCAAATTTACCTGATATCTTTTTTTGCCCTAAATAGTGAATTATACTTGTTTTAGTCCATCTATTGATAGCATTAAACTCTCGATTTATCAGTAATCTGATTAATTCATCTAAAGAAATGTCAATATGCGGATAAAACATCTGTAATCGCCTGATCCGGTCTATATCAGAAATATCATCAAGTATCGGAATGATTTTTTGTTTTAAATCATCTGAAAGGAAAACATCCAAAAGTTCAATTGCATAAGAAATTCCTTCATTCGTCTTTGTTTCAATATTTTCTTTTACTAATTGAATAGATTTTTGGTCATATATCATAGAAAGTAGCATGTATAAATGCGCATAGTAATGATCATTTTCTTCTTTTAGGGAATCAATGATGATCTTAAACTCATTTTTATCTTTTTCCCTTAACTGTTGAATAGCCTTTAAATTCCAAATTATATTGGTTATATCTTCCTCAATATAAAACTTCAATTTTTGTACCTGATCTTCACTGGCTGTAAATCCACAATGACTTAATGAAAGAAGTACTTGAGTTACAACCTTCTTATCCGGATAATCAATTTTGTTCCATAATAATTCCTTTGCTGTGGTGCCACCAAGTTTCCCATATATATTTACGATCTGAATCTTTATTTCAACATTTTGTTCAGTATTATAAAAGATGGATTCAAGACTTGAAAATGCAGTTTCTCCATAGTTAACCAATGCATCAGAAGCAGCTTCCTTGTAATTTTTATTTTGTAAATTATCCAAAATAAAAGGTAATAATTCTTGCTTTTTAAGATCTGCTGCAGAATTCATCGCTGCTTTTACGACACTGGAATCAGTATCATTTAATAATTCAATGAGCATACCTACACTTTCCTCAGTTTCTACTGCACTTATCAATTCAGCAGCTAATTTTCTTTCTGATTTATCATATGATTTTATCATATCAGAAATTTCTTCATCGAAGGCATTTCTTTCTTTATTTTCTTCTGTTTTTTGAATATTGAGCTCCTTTTTTTCAAGTTTTTTGAGGTTAGCTACATGTATAAAAGAAAAATCACCTTCCAGAGTTTGCATGACTTTTTCAGTGAGATCAATGGAATGGTTATTTTTAATGCTATTAATTTTTGATTTAAATATATCGGGAGCAATTTTTGAAAGAGCTCGTAAGGCAAAAATCATTAAATTAGGATTATTGCTATTGATAGATTCAAATAATCTTGATACCAGAAGATTCTTGCCTTTTTGCTCAACTTTATCCGCCTCTTCTTTTTGTCGTTCAAGTTTTAACCTGATATTCACTCTGTACAAGTGATATATTTTAAAAATTAAGATCGTCCAACCTGCTATTATTGCAACTAGTATCCAGGAATAATGAATTAGTTTGAAAAATGGGATAAAACCAAAAAGCAGAATTAAACCACCGCTTAAGGCTCGTGAAAATTCATTGATTGTTCCTTCTATTTTTGTCTGGATATCAAACCTAATTCTACTATCTAATGGCATAAAAAACAACTTAAACACTGGATTTTCAGTAGCCTCCCGAAGTGTTGTTACAAACAATTTGCTTAATGCAATAAAAAGGAAGAACCAAATAAATTCAGGATTGGACACATCAAATCCAAAAATATAGCCAGATGCCAAAGCTAGCCCCGTGAAAACAACAAGAATAATTGGCAAAATCAGTAATGACGTTTTAATGCCATACATGGATAATACCCGTTCATTGACAAAAGTTTGTATCAACAAACTTAACACCATGATCGAGCCTTCAAATACTCCAAGAAAGGACGCCAGCTGCTTTTCATTTGGATATTGTTGTTCAGTCACATTCATAAATGAATAATCTACAAACACAAAGGCTGCCATTGACAAGAATAAGAATAAAGACAAATACACAATGTATTTATTCCTGAACATGATAGAGAATCGGGTTTCTTTACGGAACTCTTTTTGTTTCAGGTGAAAGGAGGATAAGTGGTACCTGAATATGATATATACAAAAAATACCAAGGAAATAGCCAGACCAACCTCTCCAATGATCAATATATTTGTGATTTCAGTAATGTAGGGAATCAGAAATGGAATTGAAAAAGTTGTAATAATAATTGCAGTTAACTGTCCCGAGTCAATACCGCCAATAATTCGTTTGGATTGTCTCAAGTCAAATAACCTGCCAAAAATACCCCAAAACCCCAATACCAAAAGCGAGGTAATTGGGCCAAGCATCACAAATAATACAAAAACAAGCCAGGGAGAATCATAATAAAGAAACATCCCCCGTGCAAAAGCAATAAAAATAAAAATTGATATAATATTAAAGATGATAAGTTTTGAATATCGAACCCGGTTTTGGAGCGTTGCATATAATAATGTTGTGAGAACACCCAATAAACCTGATACAAAGAAAGCTTCTCTAATGTACTCACTCAATTGGTTTAGGAATAAGGTAGTAGCAACAATTTTATAGGCAGCTAAAAAAACGCCCATAAAAAATCCATATCCTAACAATAGAAGTACGGGTTTTTCTTCTCCTTCAACAACGTTAAGAATACTTAAAAGGCCTTTAATCATCAAATGTGTCTAGAAAAATCTATGAGTTCAGTTAATCAAACACCAAAATATCGTATTCTTTCTTTATAATTTAGTTTATCTAAAAAAATATTTATAAATGTGCTTTTATTGTGTTTTTTTAATCATTTAAAAAAGTTAAACTTTTTAAAAATCCTTCAACCTGATCCTTGATTGAATCCTTATTAGTTGCTACAATTTCAAATCCCCTGGTCATTTGAGGCAAAAATTTTATTTTTTGATCAGGCACAAAAACTGCTTTACCTAATATTGGTTTTTCGCGCCCCAGTCCCGGAGATTTAAGGATATCCATAATTTTCATATTCACCCAATTCATACTTGCTTTCTCTGAAAAAATGATCGCAATATCAAATTTCTTTAAGCAATTTGTATGCATTTGTCTTACAGCCATTATGTCGTTATCAAACGTTGGACTAAATACTGTATATCCTCTTTTGTTTAGATATTCAATATATTCTTCAGCTTCAGTTTGATCACTGGCATCATACAAAAAATAGATACCTTTTCGATTACTTCCCTTTAAATAAAATTCATCAACCTCCTCTTCATAATCTTCCTCAATTTTTTTCAACAGGTAGAATTTAAAGTCTTCAAAATTTGTTCGTAATAGATCTACTTCATCAAGTTGCTGTATTTTTTTGAGATGCGCAGGAATTTGTTCTTCCTCATATATGTGTTGAGAATATGATCTTGGATGCCAAGCAAATATTCTGAAGTAATTTTCTAATGAGTCTGATATTAACTTCTGACTTAGCAAATGCTGAACAGAATAATGAATCTGTGATTCTTCTATGCCTTTCCCGCTTGAACTAATACCATAATCCCTATCGCTCAGGATATGTATAGCAACTTCGCATTGCTCAATGAGTTCCCTGGCATTTTCTGCATTCTCTGCACAATTTTCAGCATTTTTAATAACGCACCCATAATGTTCAAGCTCTTTTACCAAGATTTCTTTATATGCTTTCATTTCTTCTGCAACACAGGCAAAAAATACTTTCACATTTTGCATATTGAATCCTAACAGTTTTCGTTTCGTTAACTTTTACACGCTTATTATATACAATCTATTTTAGAAAAAAAAGTGTAAATCATTTTTTTATGGACTCGAAACACTTAATAACCAATAAATTAAGCTTTGTTTAGTCTTAACTTGATAAGATTTATTTTCACGCTTGCCTTGCAAATCCCATAAAGCAGTTTCTATTCCAGCAGCTGACATGCAAATAAATGACCATGGGAATTTATAGTTTGCCTCGATATATGCTTCAATAGAGTTGCCAATCAAATAAGAATCCTTACCAATCATCTGATGAGCAATCATTTTATGCAGGACTGTTGTGGTAAAGTGATTATTATTATTGGCAACCCGTCCAAAACCAAAGGATCCATCATCAGTTACCTTAACAAATGCCTGATTTTGACCGGTAAATGACTCAATTGCGGTAATCTTACGACCACTTTCCTCATTGCAAAACAACGGGGAGTCTGGATGTAAAAATTATGGAGTGATTGCCATCATAACTTCTGTGTTATGAGCAACGCTTGCGATAATTCCAAGGTTTGCTGAATTCATTAGGAATTTATTCTTGAGGATTTTATTATTTAACTATTAATATTTGTCATTCTTCATAAAACTCCCACTCCACAGGTTTAATTTTACATTTTAGCAATACTCTATTTAGATAACCCAAGTGATGTTGGAAATGACGAATTTGCTCCAATATCACATCCAAATTTGTCCATTTAGTATAAAGCTTTGATGGTGACGTGACCTTTTTTTCATCCAGGTTTCTGATAAAATTATCTGCTTTTTTTTCAACATATTTCAAATAGTCAAGCATATCTTCCTGTTCTATAAATCCCTTCGACTCTTCGCCAAGAACTGAATTGACATCACTTTTAAAATCAGGAGGAACAAATGCTTCCTTGGTTTCGCTAAACCAGTAGTCAATTCCATACAACACGTGATAGACTTGTTGCCATATGGGAGGCTCAATATTACGTTGCGCCCATATGGATTTGGAACAACTTTTTATGATATTCTCAATCATCTTAAAGGAGGGCTTGAATTGCCTGATTAAGATTTCATTTAAAAAAATAGGTTGAACGCTCATAGTAAAAAAATATAAATAGTTGATATTCCGCTAGAGTTTAACCCTTCGGAAATAAAAATTATTTAACGATCAATAAATTCCTAATCTGTAATAATCTCAAGTTTTTTGGCCCTTCGAGGTAACCAAACCAACATTTCACCAATTCCTCGATGAGACCATGCATAATATGGAATAGCTACCAGATTATGACTTTTCGTTTTTACTTCCTCCCCCGTTTCTCTCACTACGAAGGCCGGAACATCTGCCTTTATAATATTAATCCCACCCAATAAATCTTGTTGCCACTGAGTCGTAACCGGTGCATATTCAGGTAATAATTTATTGAATACTTCTCCTTTATTATCAATACCTTCAATACAATAAACAATGGGTCCGCGTTCGATAGCCAACCTGTTTCTGTTACTCTCCACCATTTCATGACATTCTACTAACCTGATTTCCATTGGTAAATCCAGTACTATTTCATCTCCCTTTTCCCAATTCTTGTTGATTGTCAAATAACCCTTGTCAGGTTCAATTGCCACCTCTTTTCCATTCAGTTTAGCACTAATTCTTTTATTATTATCATTATAATATGTATATAAATCACCCGGAACAGGTTGATTATATGACCATCCCGGTATTCTCAATTTTATATTGAATGATGATTTCTTTTCAGGATTTACGATAACTTTTATTTCTCCATCCCAGGGATAATTTGAAGTTTGAGCTATTTCCACTTTCACCTGATTCACCTCAATTTGTGCCTTGTTACTGATATAAAGGTTTATAAAGACATCCTTTTCATGAATAGCATAAATATATCCCGGCAGAGATGGAAGGAATCGCACAATATTAGCCGGGCAGCAGGAACAATCAAACCATGGCTTTCTAGTTAAAGCACCCTGATTGAAGGCATATTTGGCATCGCATGCCAACGGATTTGGATAGAAAAATTCATCACCTTCAAGAGATATTCCGGACAAAAAACCATTGTAAAGTGTTCTTTCCAGTACATCAAAGTATTTGGCATGACCCTTAAGCAAAAACATTCGATGATTCCACATACAATTGGCAATAGCTGCACAGGTTTCATTGTAAGCAGTTTCATTTGGGAGTTCATAATTATCTCCGAAAGCCTCTCCCCGATGTCTTGCCCCTATACCTCCGGTGATGTAAATCTTCTTATGTACGACATTTTCCCAGATTTTATCAATAGCATTAATATAATCTTCATCGCCTACAATGGCAGCAACATCCGCCATACCTGAATACATATAAGCAGCTCTAACCGAATGCCCAACCGCTTCATCCTGTTTAATTACAGGAATATGACTTTGCAAATAGATATTCCGTTCCTGAGTGTATTTTACATTATCAACTTTCTGGCCTCTTATATCCAGAAAATATTTCGCCAGATTTAGATATTTCTCATCACCTGTTACCCTAAAAAGCTTAACTAGGCCAATCTCTATTTCCTGGTGACCAGGCACACCATATTGCTTATCTGGCCCAAAAGTATTTGCTATTAAATCAGCATTTTTTACAGCTACATCAAGAAACGTACGCTTTCCCGTTGCCTGATAATGAGCAACTGCAGCTTCGTACATATGACCAACATTATAAAGCTCGTGGCTCTGATCCAGGAATGACCATCGTTCTGGCCCTGAATTTGGGGCAGGATTTGCCGGGTCGATCGTACGTGCTGTATATAAATAGCCATCCTTTTTCTGCGCTCCAGCTACTTTGGTGATTAAATCATCTAAATATTTTTCCAGCTCCGGATCAGGGTGATTTGCCAGGGAATATGCTGCGCCCTCCATGATCTTGAATACATCAGAATCATTAAACCTAATTCCCACAAATTCTCCTTCTTTTAAACCTGCCGCTATTTCAAAATTTTGAATTCGTTTGGTTTCTTCGCATTTCTCAAAGTCATATGGAATTGTTACCGTACGGTTTGTTTCAAGACGTGGCAGCCAAAAAGAATCTTCAATTTTCACCTTGGAAAAAGGTACTGGTGTAATGGGATAATCATCCATCTTTTGAGCTATACTGAAAAAATAAGAGAAACCGAATCCGCCTAAAAAAAGTAGTCTGATCAACATTTGGATGAAAAATTAAATAAGAAACAATTTAATCATCCTTACAGGTGAAAAACAAGAAATCGGATTAAAATAAGTGGATTAGTAAATATGGATTGAAGCATTCCTATTACCATGTATCAAGTTTACTCTTGGCAATCACTTCGTTAATACCATTTAAATTTTTACCCAAAATCACCGAAAACTCAACGGTTTCATGGTCAAGATTTTCATTGAACGTGACGTAAATCATGCTATTACCAGTATTGTCCTTGGCTTCTTTATGATATGCCTTAGCAGCCTCAAACTTAAAAGAAGCATCCTCATCAGCAAAAACCTGCAAATAGAATTTTTTTCCATTCTTTGAGAGCGTCACTTTATTCCCTTGTATTTCAACACTTGCATCAGTCATCATTCCCCATCTAACTGTGTTGGGAATTCCGCCAAAGGTAATTTCATCGCGAATAAGTACCTGATCTTCATTTAAAAGCTTGAAACCGCGCATTACCATATCAGCTTCTGCATATGCCGCCGATAAATTCAAAATCCCAAAAGGTTGACTATTTCCATCATTAAATTCCACCACTTTACAGTCACCATCCGGATATTGAATTTCATCGCCTATCACTAATGTACTGTGACTTTTATTCGTATTTCGATAATACGTCCATCGCGTACCACCAACACCATTATCAAAAAAATCAGGGAGGAAATAATTTTCCGATCCAAGATCAATCCCCCAGCGTTCTCCATTTGCATCTATAACAAACGTTCCTGCATCCAACTGCTGATGATTAAGTGTCCCTTTACCACCTTTGGCAGCAATGTATATCGCTTCTTTCCCTCCCCCGGATGCCTGTAAGAATAAAAGATCGACTAATCCTTTAAAGTATTGTGCCCTTGGTTTTTCTTTAGCTTCAGGAAACCCATCGTCAAACCAAGGTAGCGCAAGATAAAATAATCTATCTCTATTCTTAGAATAGTCCGGATCGCCAATAGTGATGTTACGCTCTAAAATGTCTTTGTAGTAAGCCGAAACATTGGATAATCCGTAATTTTTGCTAAACCAAAATAAGGCAGGATTATATGATTTTGCAGAATTTCCAGCATCTGCAAAATTGAATAATTCTCCTGTCGGACTAATTGAGTTCACATAAAATTCAGCAGTTTTATTAATTGCTGGTCGTTTCGAAAGCCCAAAATCATGCTCCAGTGAAGACTGTAAGGATGACATAATCATAGCCAAATATGAATTAGCATAACTCCAATAGGCTGGCCCTTCATACCAGACTCCATCTGGTTGATACAAATCAAGAGTCGGAATCAGATTCTTGATGGCCTGATATAAAATTTTATTTTTCAAATCAGGAAAATCCTCTCCAACAGCCAAGGCGCCCAAAATAAGCCCTCCGGAGCAAACCTGATTCCAGTTGTTTTTCATTTTGTACCAAACATGAGGTTTTTCATCTGGATTCTGGTATACATCTAATCCGGGATTTAATCCTTTTTCTACGATATTGTTGCGAATGGTTTCCTTCTCTCTTCCATTTAAATGATAAAAATTCCAGTCATATCCAATTGCCAGGGCAGTTGTCATTTCGGCCACATCCAGAAAATGCTGAGGATTCCAGTTAGGATAGGTGCATACATTCATCATAAGGTCGATGGCCTTATCAGAATATTTGTCTTCTTCAAATATTCGATACGCTAAAGAAAGGGTGACAACTCGTCTAAGATATTCCCTGCTGATTCCGAGCATTGTATTTCTCCGGTCAAGTTCATATTTAATATCCTTGACATTAAGAAGGGCATCTGCATCTTTCTTTAATTCATTTTTGAGCTTTTCCGCTAAAGGATCCTCCATGATGATAAAGCGTAAAGCAAGCTCATCATATTTTGTCATCATGAGCCTAGGATGTCCTATTTTAAGCTCATAGGGATTTTCCTGTGCATGTACAGTCATGATGAAGCCAATAATTACGACTGTCAAAAATGTAAACGGATACAGTATTCTTCGTAAAAGATTTATACTGAATTTACAGAATATGTAAAATTTATTTCCCGAATCCTCCATACACTAGGGTAATAAATTCATTATTTATTAAAAAAACAATCACCTGATAACAATTTATTGTAAATAGATACAGACTACTCATTAAGAGAAATTCAATTATCAACTTTCTTTGACAACAAAAATTCACTTTCATTAAACGTTGTGGCTCAAATGTTATTTATCCAGTTTTAATATCCTCCGTGCATGGACCAGATAAATTTGGAAATTACTTCCAAAAATCTATTGATTAAATAAAAATATTAATTTTTAAAATTAAGCGGCAATCTAATAAATTTTCTTATCAAATGACTATTTATAACTCGAAAAGTCCAAAATCAATCACGTTACTAGCTTAGTAGAGGTACTTGATTACCAATTTCATTTTTCTATCACTCCAATTCAGTCGTTACTTTAGGTCATATTCCCAATTGCAAAAAATAAGACTTGATCATGACATCACGTGAGGTTGAAATGAAAGAAATCATAAAAATTTGATATTCAGATATATCTTCTTTTGTTAAATAATATATATAACTATTTTTGTGGCTCGATACGAAAATAATCAGATAGTGGGCACTTTTTTATATCTCCTTCTTCATCATCATTGTTCCTAGCCGGAACCATGGTTTCTCATTATTTTTCCCCACTATAAATTTTACATTAGATGACAAATAATTCTATTTTAAGACTAGCAATACAGCGAAAAGGGCGTTTGAGCGAAGATTCTCTTAGCCTGATCAAAGAAAGTGGCATAAAATTCAATAGCGATACAGGAAAACTTAAATCCAAAGCAAGAAATTTCCCTATTGAATTTCTCTTCCTCCGTGATGATGATATCCCGGATTATGTAGCAGACGGTGTGGCCGATATTGGAATAGTTGGTGAAAATGTAGCCCTTGAAAAGGGGAAAAACATCGATATAATTAAGAAACTTGGATTTTCAAAATGCAGATTGAGTCTTGCCGTACCAAAAGAAGTTGATTATCGAGGGTTGGAATATTTTCAAAATGCTAGCATAGCGACATCTTACCCAAAGATATTGCAGGATTTTCTGGATGCAAATAACCTGACGGCAGATATCCATGAAATTTCTGGTTCTGTGGAAATTGCTCCAAGTATCGGATTAGCCACTGCCGTATGCGACATTGTCAGCTCTGGCAGTACCTTATTGAGCAATGGTTTAAAAGAAGTGGAAACGATTCTGTATTCAGAGGCTGTTATCATCGGGAATCAATCGATGAGCATGGAGAAAAAATCAATGCTTAACAAACTCCTCTTCCGAATTGAATCCGTGCAAAAAGGTAAGAATAACAAGTACATCCTATTAAACGCGCCAAATGATAAGCTTGATGCAATAACCAGACTTTTGCCAGGAATGAGAAGCCCTACTGTTGTTCCTCTTGCCGACAAGGACTGGAGTTCGATCCATTCTGTCATTAATGAAGACGAATTCTGGGAAGTTATTGAAAAATTGCGTGATGCCGGAGCTGAAGGTATACTGGTTGTTCCAATTGAAAAAATGATTGTGTAATGAACGTATTAAGGAATCCATCTGGGGAAGAACTTGAAAATGCCCTCCGTAGGCCTGTGAAAAAATTGAAGAATATAAAAAAGATCGTCAAACCGATCCTAAAAAATGTTAAAGCCAAAGGGGATAGGGCGCTCTTCAAATATTGCATGGAATACGATCATGTGCAACTGACTCATTTGGTCGTAACAAAAAAGGAAATCGATAACGCGAACAAGCAGGTAAAAGATGATCTTAAACAGGCCATCATAACTGCAAAGAAAAATATCGAAAAATTCCACCTGGCCCAGCAGACTGAAGAACTTGTTGTTGAAACTTCTCCTGGTATTATTTGCAAACGGAAAAGTGTCCCGATCGAAAGAGTCGGGCTTTACATCCCAGGAGGAACTGCCCCGCTTTTCAGTACCGTATTGATGCTGGCTATTCCTGCAAAAATTGCGGGTTGCAGAGAACTTGTCTTATGTACACCTCCAAATAAAAAAGGGAAGATCCATCCGGCTATTTTATATAGTGCAAATCTGGTGGGCATCGACAAAATATTGAAAGTGGGTGGTGCTCAGGCCATAGCAGCTCTCGCATACGGAACAGAAAGTGTACCCAAAGTGTATAAAATCTTTGGCCCCGGAAATCAATATGTTACAGCAGCTAAACAAATAGTTGCCGAAAAAGGCACTGCAATAGACCTGCCAGCAGGCCCTTCCGAAGTCGCTGTTTATGCAGACGAAACTGCAAATCCTGATTTTATTGCCACCGACCTGCTATCCCAGGCGGAGCACGGAGCTGATAGCCAGGTAATACTGGTAACAACCAAAGAATCAATTGTAAAAGAAACCCTAAAGTCAATTGATAAGCATTTGGTTGATCTTCCAAGGAGGAAAATTGCTGAAAAAGCACTGGAAGAAAGTGTCGCTTTCATTGTAAAAAATGAATCACAAGCAATTAGCATATTGAATAACTATGCAGCTGAACATTTGATATTGGCAGTAAAAAATCCAGAGGCGGTTGCTGAAAAGATTATAAATGCAGGTTCGATTTTCCTTGGTAATTACTCCCCGGAATCAGCTGGAGATTATGCTTCTGGAACAAACCATACCCTGCCAACCAATCGTGCAGCGTTGGCATACAGTGGAGTCTCGGTGGATAGTTATGTGAAAAAGATTACTTATCAGCGATTAAGCGAAGATGGACTGAGATCACTTGGCCCATCCGTGGAAAAAATGGCCGAAGCTGAAGGATTAATGGCTCATAAACTTGCCATCAGTGTAAGATTGAAATACCTCAATAAATAGTATGGAGATCAGTAAATTACTCAGGCCCCACCTAGCGTACCTCACTCCCTATTCATCGGCAAGAGATGAATTTAAAGGACAGGCAGATGTTTACCTCGATGCTAATGAAAATGCCATCGGATCTACATCGGTGGATAAATACCGCAGGTATCCAGACCCATACCAAACGGCACTGAAAGAAAAAATCAGTCAAATTAAGGGGCTTAAAAGTGATCATATCTTTTTAGGAAATGGAAGTGATGAACCGATAGATCTTCTAATCCGTGCATTCTGTAATCCGGGTAAGGATAAAGTCATCATTACTCCGCCTACCTATGGAATGTACGAGGTAAGTGCAAATATTAATGATGTCGGAATTGTAAAAGTACCTCTGAAAACGGATTTCAAGTTGGATGTTTCTGGTGTTCTTGATGCTATTGAACCAGGCATAAAAATCATCTTTCTATGTTCACCCAATAATCCCACAGGAAACAGTATCGAGCGATCAGAAATTCTTGAAATACTACATAAATTCCAGGGATTAGTCGTTCTTGATGAAGCATATATAGATTTCTCGACAAATTCGAGTTTAGTTGGCGAGATAGTAAATTTTCCAAATTTAATTGTACTTCAAACCTTTAGTAAGGCATGGGGATTAGCCGCACTACGGTTGGGGATGACATTTATGGATCCCGAGATCGTCGAAATTCTTAACATGATAAAACCGCCGTACAACATCAGTGGAGCTACCCAGGAATTGGCATCAAAGGCATTGTCGCATCTGGATAAAATGAAGCGCATGGTTAAAGAAATCCAAAAGCAAAAAAAACAATTAAAAACTATGCTATCTGAAATATCAGCTGTAAAAGAAATTTACCCCAGTGATGCCAACTTTTACCTGGTGAAAATTGAAGATGCGCATGAAATCTATTTAAAACTAATAGAGCAAAAAGTGATTGTGCGGGATCGATCACGCGTTGAACTTTGCGAGGATTGTCTCAGAATTACCGTGGGGACAGAGAAAGAAAATAAAATACTTACCGAACAACTCAAAAAAATCTGTTCATGAAAAAAGTATTATTTATCGATCGCGATGGAACAATAATTATCGAACCTCCTGAAGATCACCAGGTGGATTCCCTGGAAAAATTGGAATTTATTCCGGGAGCCATTTCAAATTTGAAAAAAATCCGGGAGGAGCTGGATTATCTTTTTGTGATGATCACAAACCAGGACGGACTGGGCACTGATTCATTTCCTGAGGATAGCTTCTGGCCCGCTCAGAATAAAATGTTAAAATTGCTTGAAGGTGAGGGGATCACATTTGATGAAATTCTCATTGACAGGTCCTTTGAATATGAAAACCTGCCTACAAGAAAACCTGGAACAGGTTTACTTACGCACTACATGGATGGTTCGTTTGACCTGGCAAACTCTTATGTTATTGGCGATCGTACGACTGATATAGAACTGGCTAAAAACCTTGGCACCAAAGCGATATTTATAAATAAACAACCAAATAAATCAGCTGAGTTTTCAGCAACCAACTGGGATCAAATATACCAATTTCTGCGGCTACCGGACAGAATGGGAAAGGTAGTTCGTAAGACCAATGAAACCAATATATCAATTGAAGTTAATCTTGATGGTACAGGCAAAACTGAAATCCAAACAGGTCTCGGTTTTTTTGATCATATGCTCGACCAGATAGGGAAACATGCTGGCATTGATCTGAAAATAAAGGTTAAAGGAGATCTTCACGTGGATGAACATCATACCATCGAAGATACTGCAATTGCACTTGGAGAGGCTTTTTTGAAAGCCCTGGGAGATAAAAAGGGAATGAACAGGTATGGATTTCTATTGCCCATGGATGATACATTGGCCCAGGTGGCGCTGGATTTTGGAGGAAGACCCTGGTTGGTCTGGAAGGCGGAATTTAAAAGGGAAAAGGTTGGCGATTTACCTACAGAAATGTTCTTTCATTTTTTCAAATCATTTACTGATGCTTCGAAATGCAATCTGAACATTAAAGTGGAGGGTGATAATGAACACCATAAGATTGAAGCCATTTTCAAGGCATTTGCCAAAAGTATAAAAATGGCTATCAAACGAAATGAAAAGGAATTAAATAAGTTACCATCGACAAAGGGAATATTATGATTCTTATGCAAGACTTGTTAAACACTGACAAATTAAACGTAGTAACAAATATTCATATCTACATTGAGATTGGACTCACGATTCTTTTGATCATCTTGTTTTTTATTACCAAAAAGATTGTTAGAAGGTTCATAAAAACCCATGCCTTTAAGAACAAACACGATAAGTCCAGGATGACCTATGTGATCAAGCTTGTAAATTTTGGATTGAGCCTGATATTCCTTACACTTATCGCCATTGTCTGGGAGGTTTCCTTTAAAGGACTATCAGTCTATTTTGCTTCTTTCTTCGCTGTGGCCGGGGTCGCATTATTTGCCTCATGGTCAATTCTGAGTAACGTCACGGCATATGCCATACTGTTTTTTTATTTTCCATTTAAAATAGGGAGTAAAGTAAAAATTGTAGATGGCGATAATTCAGTCGAAGGTAAAATTGATGATCTCACTATTTTCTATATAAAAATCAAATTGACTACTGGTGAATTTGTGACCTATCCAAATAATCTCGCACTGCAAAAACCAATCAAAGAAATAGGAAAATAATACATGGCCCGGATCAAATAATTTTATAATAAATCATTCTGCTCTCGACTTAAATATTATTTTTGCACCATGTCTGAGCAAATATTGATCATTGATTTTGGATCGCAATACACACAGCTAATTGCCAGAAGAGTTAGAGAACTCAATGTATATTGTGAAATTCATCCATATAACCATTTACCTTTACAAATAGAGAACCTCAAAGGTGTGATTTTATCGGGCAGCCCATATTCGGTCAGAGATAAAGATGCTCCGGAAATTGATCTGGATAATTTTCACGGAAAAGTTCCTGTCTTAGGGGTGTGTTATGGCGCCCAATTAATGGTTCATCAAAATCATGGTAATGTCGTCCCTTCCCAAATTAGAGAGTACGGCAGGGCACGTCTACAAAAGATGGATCAGCACTACGATTTGCTAAAGGAAATGACAATTGGCACCCAGGTTTGGATGTCCCACGGGGATACCATTTCCGAATTACCTGCTAATTTCATAAATATTGCCAGTACAGAGGATGTGCAGCATGCAGCCTTCAAAGTGGAAAATGAAGATACCTACGGTATACAGTTTCATCCGGAAGTGACTCATTCGGAGGAAGGTAAAACACTCCTCAGAAATTTTGTAGTCCATATATGCGGTTGTGCCCAGGATTGGACCCCGGATATTTTTGTGGAAAGTACGGTAGCAAGTTTAAAGGACACTCTTGGTCATGATAAGGTAGTCTTGGGATTATCAGGAGGCGTGGATTCATCTGTAGCAGCAATGCTGATTCATCACGCCATTGGGAAAAACCTGTATTGTATTTTTGTTGATAATGGACTGTTACGAAAAAATGAGTTTGAGGATGTGCTTCATTCCTACAAAGATATGGGCCTGAATGTAAAAGGCATTGATGCAAAAAACAGATTTTATGAGTCGTTGAAAGGCCTGGCAGATCCTGAAGATAAGCGAAAAGCCATTGGCAAAACCTTTATTGAAGTTTTTGATGAAGAAGCGCACAAAATACAAGACGTCAAATGGCTGGCCCAGGGAACGATTTATCCGGATGTAATAGAATCTGTATCAGTAAAAGGACCTTCAGCCACCATAAAATCACACCACAATGTGGGTGGATTACCGGAAAAAATGAATCTCAGGGTCGTAGAACCATTGAATACACTTTTCAAGGATGAGGTACGGCGAGTGGGACGCACATTGGAAATTCCCAATAATATTCTTAGCCGGCATCCATTTCCAGGTCCCGGTTTGGGAATCAGGATAATTGGTGAGGTCACAGCAGAAAAAGTACGAATTCTCCAGGATGTAGATGCTATTTTTATAAATGGGCTCAAAGAGCGTGGCCATTATGATGACGTATGGCAAGCGTTAGCTGTGTTGCTCCCAATACAATCAGTAGGCGTAATGGGCGATGAGCGGACGTATGAGAATGTGGTAGCACTTAGGGCAGTGGGAAGTGTGGATGGGATGACTGCTGACTGGAGCAAGCTACCTTATGATTTTTTATCAGACATCTCAAATAAAATTATAAATAACGTTAAGGAAGTGAATAGAATCGTCTACGACATAAGTTCGAAACCTCCTGCTACAATTGAATGGGAATAAACTATTGCTTTATGTTTAAATGGAATCATATCGTTCTTGTACTTTTAGTCCTCCTTACAGTCCATTTCGTATGGGCCCAAAAAAGTAATCCAAATGAGGCAAGGTTTAATAATGCAAAAGAGCTCATGAACCTTGGAAAGTATGGGCTTGCCATGCAGGAAATTGAACCGTTGACAACGGCATTTGAGGGAAACAGATTTGAAAAAATTGCTTCTTTCTATTATGCTGTTTGCGCTCATCATGCAGGACAAAAATTTGTTGCCAGGGACATGTTCCTTCAAATTTTGCAGAAGTACCCGACCTGGGAAAACCGGGATGAAGTAAATCTTTGGCTTACCAATATTTACCTGGATGAAGGAGATATCCAAAAAGGATTTAACTATGCTTCATTTATCAGGGATAGTAAAATCAAAAACGAAGCTGCTGAGCTGAAGAAAGCTTACCTGGAAAAATTAAACTATGGTGAGCTTGATAGCCTTATCCAGGTATACCCTTCTGATCATGTTGTCGCTGAAAAGCTGGCAGACAAAATTATTGCATTACCTATTAGTGCACAGGACCGTGATTACCTGGAAAATATCGTTTCTGTTTTTGATCTGGATAAATCCAAATACAGGATTGAAGAAGAGCTTAGATCAGTGAAAAAAAATAAATACCAGGTAGCAGTGATGTTGCCATTTATGCTGGATGAATTGAGAATAAATACTATGCACTTATCCAACGAATTTGTCATTGAACTTTATGAAGGTTTGCTGATGGGCGTATCTGACCTTAGAAACCGTGGAATAAATATTTCACTGCATTTGTACGATACGAAAAAAGATAGTACAGTCACTAATCGTATTTTGCAAATGGATGAACTTAAACATATGGATCTGATCATAGGACCTCTGTACCCTGGCCCGGTAAAAGTTGTATCTGATTTTGCTTATAATTACAAGATCAATATGATCAATCCATTATCCAATAATTCAGAAATTATTGGCACAAATCCATTCGCTTTTCTTTTTATGCCTTCTAATGAAACCATGGCCCGGGAAGCAGCTGATTTTATGTCCACTCAACTTCAAAATAAAAATGTTTTTGTTTTCCATGGCAACAATTCCCGGGATTCAGTCATGGCATATACATACAAAATGGAAATCGAATCAAAAGGATATCACGTAAACCTTATTGAGGGGATAGCAACAGAAGACGCCAAAAATATACTGGATTTGTTGACAAATACCAGAACCATTGAGTTTGATGTGACTGAATTTGATTCATTGACCTTTGGAGATGAAATAGAAGGCAATTTAAGGATCACGGAAAAGGATTACCTGGTTATTAAACCAGATAGTATTGGACACGTGTTTGTGGCCTCAAATGATCCCGCACTGGTAGCCAATACCATTACCGGGCTAGAAACACGTAGAGATACCATTCCATTATTAGGCTTTGAGCGTTGGTTAGATCAACGAGTGATATCGATAAGCGGATTAAACAGGCTAAATGCACTCCTTATTGCACCAACATTCGTTGAAAAAACAAAACCCAAATATGAAGGGTTAAACGCGTTATTTTTTGAATCATTCAATGCCTACCCAACCAATAATTTTTATATCGGATATGAAGTCATGATGACCCTCGGCAAAATGATGAGTAAAATGGGAAATCTGTTTCAGTTCGATCCCGGCATAAATGATTCTGTCCCCGGAGAATTATTTCAGGGAACTCTTTTTGGTAGTGAAAACAGTAACCAAATCGTGCCTATTATAAAATTTGAAAATTCTGAGTTGACAGTTGTATACCCTAGATGATAATGCTATGTTGATCAAAGATAAAAGTAAAACGCTCTTTCGGAAAGCAAAAGATCTGATACCAGGAGGAGTGAATTCACCAGTTCGAGCCTTTAAAGCTGTTGGAGGTGACCCTCTGTTTATTAAGTCAGCAAAGGGAGCTTATTTATTTGATGTGGATGGAAATAAGTATATTGAGTTGATCAACTCCTGGGGTCCGATGATCCTGGGGCACGCCAATGAAGACATTGAAAAGGCTATTGTTGAAGCATTGAAAAAATCTCCGTCTTTCGGCGCTCCAACCGAAACAGAAGTGAAAATAGCCGAACTTATCATCGACATGGTCCCTTCCATCGAAAAAGTCAGGATGGTCAATTCTGGGACCGAGGCAACCATGTCAGCTATCCGTTTAGCCAGGGGATATACCGGCAGGGACAAGATCATTAAATTTGAAGGTTGTTATCACGGCCATGGAGATTCTTTTCTGATAGCTGCAGGTAGTGGCGTAGCAACAATGGGCACGCCAGACAGTCCGGGAGTGACAAAGGGTACTGCTGCAGATACATTGACTGCACCGTATAACAATCTCAATGCTGTCGAAGAACTAATTCTCAAAAACAAGGATCAGGTCGCTGCAATTATTATCGAACCTGTAGTGGGAAATATGGGGTGCGTATTACCAAATGAAGGTTTTTTAACCGGTTTGCGAAAATTATGCGATCAGCACGGTATTGTCTATATTTTTGACGAGGTAATGACTGGTTTCAGACTTGCTAGAGGTGGGGCCCAGGAAGTTTTTAATGTAAATCCGGATTTAACCACGTTAGGTAAAATTATCGGTGGTGGTATGCCTGTCGGAGCCTATGGGGGCAAAAAAGAAATTATGGATCACGTTTCACCTGCTGGTCCGGTTTATCAGGCTGGAACATTAAGTGGCAATCCCATTGCCATGAGTGCTGGTTTGGCTATGCTCAATCATCTCAATGCCAATGAGAATATTTATAATGATCTTGAACAAATCGCTAAAAGAATTGAAAATGGATTTAAAGCCAATTTGGCAAAGGTTGGGAAAAGCTATACCATAAACAGGATTGGATCCATGATCAGTTTATTTTTTACAGAAGGTGAAGTGGTAGACTTTGAATCTGCAAAAACTTCGGATACTTTCCTCTTCGGAAAATATTTTAATGCGATGCTAGAGAATGGTGTGTATATCGCGCCTTCTCAATTTGAGACGTTGTTCCTATCTACATCTATTGACGTGCAACTGGCCGATTTGGTTATAGAAGCAAATTTGAAATCATTGAAAAGCATATTATAAATTCACAATACAACGTTCTAGCATTCAATATATAAGTACAAAAGATTTAAAGCTATACTTTTATTCCAAATCCATTATTTTTCCCTGTAAAAATAAACGTGAAGCCATTGTACTTATAATTTTCAATTAAAAACTTACATCCAGGCTGAATGGGAGTTACCTATAGACATTTCCTTCATATAAAATAATAAATATATTTGTTTAGGTCATAGGAATAAAAAATGACCATCATCAATAAATTAAATCTTTTTCGAGGTGAAAAGAATATTCTTTGTGTTATCGGTTTTTTCGATTTTTTGTTTTTACGGAAAAGTATACAGTCAGAATGTAAATCTTAACACAGAAGCCAAGACCCTGACTTACGAGGAATTATACGATACTCCATACGATATAAATAAGCTATTTATTCATCTTCAGCCAATATATGGAGAGCTATTCACTACGAATACAACTGTCGGATGGGGAGTGAAAGCTCAATACTATCTGAAAAATGTAGCGGACTTTGAAGGTCATGTTCGTGCGCCTTATGCCAGGACATTTGATCTTACACGTGACGCAGCTTTTAAGAATAGCACGGTAGATAATGAACCAAGGCCATTTACGTACTTTGAATTGTTAGGAACGTATCATATCAAAGATGAGGAACAGGATACCGAAACAAAATTTATTTTATATTCTGAAAGGTACAAAGGGGATAAATGGGCAGCAACTGTACCATTGCATACAATTATTCCTACCAAAATGAGAAGGATCTATGGTGCCAGATTTGGTGGAATGGCTTATAAAAGTTCTGTGGATTACAGTAGAATCATGGAAAAACAGGGTGTTACGCTTATCGCAGATGAAGGGGGCGAAATCGGGGCAGATGAATCTGTATACGGAAATATGTCGGCTATGGGATTTTATATCGGGGGATCCATGTCACTGATTAAAAATGTAGCCGTTCAGCCTGATAAAATCTATGGAACCCTGGTAAATGATTTGATTTTCACTACTTTCTTCGATATCAATTTTACACCAATGGTTACCATTGATGATATTTACATCGATGGTATGAGGTATTCATCAGAACCAATTCAGAAAAGTGTGCTTGGTTTTCGCGCAGGAATTGAAGGCAAATTTAATCGCAGTTTCGGCTGGGCATACGGGGGAGAAATCGGTTACAGACCCGGTTTGAAACAAAGTGGCTTTTTTGCCTTGGCTAAAATCTCATTCCCTGTATTCTCTACACAGCTCAGATACCAGGTAGAGAGCTTTGGCAAATAGGGAGCGAACTAATCAAAATGCTTTTAACTCAAAATCATCAAAATAGACAGTCCCCTCGGTGTTGTTAAGTAGGATTACAAATACAAAGATCTGAGTAACATCATCTGGAATACCAGCCGAGGGCATCTCGACAGAATACTTTCTCCAATCCTCATTTCCAGCTATATAGTCATTCCCTTGGGTAGTATGAAAAAACACACCGGCCGTATCATTATCTCCTCTGAGGGCAATGGAAACACCTTCTCCCGCGACTCCAACTAATTTTATCTGACAGGAGAATCTTAGTTTTTTGCCGTAAGGAATGTTTTTCGAAATAGTTTGTCCCCAATAGCCAAATTCACCAACATCGTTATTAGAAGTCAACATCAAAGATTTCGTGCCATCAAATGAAAGTGAATCGATCCATTCAGATTGATAACTACCATTATGCTTGAACCAGCTAAAAGGCGATTGATTTCCTTCTTCCACGGATGGATTATCAAGCAATTGAGAAAATTGAATCTCACTTGAATCATCACAGGCTTGAAAAAAAATTTAAAATAATATCAATAAAAGTGCAGGTAACTTATTAATAGCATTCATAGCGTGTTTAGCTTGGTGAAACAAAATTATACTTCTATACCTCAAAAATCAAGCCGTAATGCATTCAAATCCCTTAATTTATTTCCAAATATTTAATGCAAACAGGAGATGGTACCGGAAGATAGCTATTTGTATCAGTCAAAGTTCCATCCTTTTCCATAATGAAGATATTTACTTCATTCGAATCCCGGTTAGCTACAAGCATGAATTCACCTTTTGGATCAGGTAAAAAATTCCTCGGACGTTCGCCAATAGTTGGCATAAATCCTATATTTTTCATTTTACCATTGGTACTCACCTTAAACATCGCCAATCCATTATATCCGCGATTGGATATGTAGACATACTTACCATCAGGACTTGTGTGAATATCTGCGCTGGTATTTTCTCCATAAAAAGCAGGCGGCAATGCTGGAAGACGCTGTACAAATTGTAATCTCCCATTTGCCAAATCTACTTTATAACTAGTGATGGAGGATGATATTTCTTCAGCAGAAAAGGCCAGATCTCCTTTTGGGCTTAAGGTAAAATGTCTTGGTCCTGCACCTGGTATAGTCCTGACATAGGGTTGAACAGCCGGCTTCACTTTACCATTACTTTCATCAAACTCATAAATCAAAATCATATCCAGACCCAAATCGGAAACATAAAGAAATTTCCCATCATGTGATGGAATTGCAGAATGCGTATGTGGTTTTTCCTGCCTTGGTAAAATAGTACCCTTGCCTTCCAACTGTATATTTGCCGTAGGTTCACCGATTTTCCCTTCCTCGTTTACAGGCAAAATCACAAAATTTCCACTATTGTAATGGCTTAAAAATATATATTTACCGGAAGGGTGTATACTCACATGACATGGACTATTGCCAAATGAATACTGATTTTCAATGACCTGTAATTTCCCGGTAATCTGATCAATTGCATACGAAGTCACAGAACCCCATTCCTTCTTATCTTCAAGACCTTCCCTGTTTGCTGAAAATAAGAATTTCCCATCAGGACTAACGTCTATAAATGATGGACTCCCTTTTGAAAATACAGTTTGTTGTAAATCATATCGCTTAATTGTGCGATCATATGAATACACATAGATTCCCAAGCTGCCATTCTCAGAAAAGGTGCCAATGTAAAACATCTCCCTTTTTTCTTCAAAATGCTCATTTTCTTTACAATTTGCCAGGGAGGCATATAGAAAACAACATAAAAGCAATGTTAATTCAACACGCATAATCCGGGACATTTTATCCTCGAAGATTACCTTTTTTTATGAAAAAGTAAAATGCCCTAATTCCGGTTGTATTTATTTCATTGATTCTATAATTAGTTGACAAATTATCATGGAATAAAAAGGTTTCATGACCATACTTTTCTTACTTTTGCGGTGAATTTGAAATCTGCTTAATTTCTTTCCTTATGGTATTATTCTTCAGGTCTTCAACTGCCTATATAGCTGTAAAAACAAACCAGGAATTCGGGAAAACTGAAATAAATAAATTAAAGTGGTTATTTAGTAATGCTCATTTCATTGACACCGACGTGATGGAAGGGACCTTTATCGGGCCAAGAAAAGAAATGATCACACCCTGGAGTACAAATGCAGTTGAGATCACACAAAACATGGGAATAACCGGTATTGGACGTATCGAAGAGTTTACCCTTACAGAAGAGGAAGATCCGGATTTTGACCCTATGCTGCAGCAGGTATATCATGAACTCAATCAAGAAGTATTTAATATTGAGAAAGCTCCCGAAGCCGTCCAGTACATAGATGATATCGCAGCTTATAACAAACAGGAAGGCCTGGCCTTAAGTAATGAAGAAATTAAATATCTTAAGAATTTAAGCAAAAAACTTAAACGCCAACTAACCGACAGTGAGATCTTCGGATTTTCACAGGTAAATTCAGAGCATTGTAGACACAAAATATTTAATGGAACTTTTATTATCGACGGCCAGGAAAAAGAATTAAGCCTGTTCCAGCTTATTAAATTAACGACAAATACAAATCACAACCGGGTGGTTTCTGCCTATAAAGACAACTGTGCATTTATCCAGGGACCTGAAATAGAACAATTTGCTCCAATAAGGCAGGACGTCCCCGAATACTTTAAAACCGAAAGATTTGAGGCCGTCTTATCATTGAAAGCAGAAACACATAATTTCCCAACCACTGTTGAACCTTTCAATGGCGCAGCAACAGGAAGCGGTGGTGAAATCAGGGATCGAATAGGTGGCGGGAAAGCTGCCATGCCCTTGGCCGGCACAGCGGTATATATGACTTCCTATCCAAGGTTGGATGGGGGAAGAAAATGGGAAAAGAATGTCAAACCCAGAAAATGGCTATATCAAACACCCGAAGAAATTCTGATAAAAGCTTCAAATGGAGCAAGTGATTTTGGTAATAAGTTTGGTCAGCCACTCATTTGTGGAAGCCTCTTTACCTTTGAACATTTTGAGGATGAAAAAGAATATGGTTATGATAAAGTGATCATGTTGGCTGGTGGTATAGGATATGGAAAGAAAAAAGACAGTATTAAGGATAATCCAAAGAAGGGAGAGAAGATCATATTACTTGGTGGTGATAATTACCGGATTGGCATGGGCGGAGGTGCAGTATCATCTGTGGCTACGGGAGAATATGACAATGCCATCGAATTGAATGCTGTTCAACGATCAAATCCAGAAATGCAGAAACGGGTGGCAAATGCAATCAGGGCCCTGGCAGAATTAAATGAAAATCCAATAGTTTCAATACATGATCATGGGGCTGGTGGACATCTAAACTGTCTGTCGGAGCTTGTTGAAAATATTGGCGGCAAAATCCAGATCGAAAAATTACCTATAGGAGATCCTACCTTATCGGACAAAGAAATTGTAGGTAATGAATCCCAGGAAAGGATGGGGCTCATTCTCAAAGAAAAAGACACAAAGCTGCTTAAAGATATATCAGATCGCGAACGTGCACCAATGTACGTTATTGGCGAAACAACCGGAGATCATCAATTTACCTTTGAACATGCAGATGGAAGGCCTAAACCTATCGATCTTAAAATCGAGGATATGTTTGGGAATCCCCCAAAAACAATTATGCGGGATGCTTCGGTGGTTCATCGGTTTGAAGAACTTGAATATGATGCATCGAAAATAAAAGAATATGTGGCACTTGTCCTACAGCTTGAAGAAGTGGCATGCAAGGATTGGTTGACAAACAAGGTGGACAGATCGGTCACCGGTAAAGTAGCCAAACAACAATGTGCCGGTCCATTACAGCTCCCTTTAAATAATCTGGGAGTTAGTGCATTGGACTACCAAGGTGTCAAAGGCTTGGCGACCTCAATAGGACATGCCCCCGCTGCTGCGCTTATAAGCCCAAAAAAAGGCTCTGTCCTGTCAATTGCCGAGGCACTTACAAATATCATATGGGCCCCAATAGAAGGTGGTATTAAGGGAGTTTCGCTTAGCGCCAACTGGATGTGGCCATGTAAAAATCCTGGAGAAGATGCCCGTTTATACGAAGCGGTGAAAGCCGCATCCGATTTTGCCATAGCCCTGGGAATAAATATCCCTACCGGAAAAGATTCATTGTCCATGACCCAAAAATATGGTGATGATGAGGTAGTTTATGCCCCTGGTACGGTAATAATTTCAGCTGCCGGCGAAGTGACTGATATTAAAAAAGTCGTGGAACCAGTGATTCAAAACGTGCCTGATTCCATCTTTTTACATATTGATCTTTCAAAAGAAAACTTTAAACTCGGAGGTTCCAGCCTTGGCCAGGTGATTAACAGAATAGGTAAAGATGCGCCAGGAGTCTCGGATCCCGAATACTTCAAATATGTGTTTGAGGCTATTCAAAAATTGGTGAATGAAGGATTGATTCTTGCCGGTCATGATATATCTGCAGGCGGTATGATCACAGCACTCCTGGAAATGACATTTTCTCAAACTGAACTTGGGCTTGATCTTGATTTGTCATCAATACAGGAGGCAGAATTGTTCAAGACACTATTTAGTCAAAATCCAGGGATAATCATTCAGGTTGCCGGAGATGGAACAGCAATTAAATTGCTTGAAGAAGAAGGGATTAATTTTAACAAAATAGGGAAACTGTTTGATAAACCAATTTTAAGAATAATTGATATCCATACCAAGTTTGAACTGGGTATTGAAGAAATGAGAGACCTGTGGTTCCATACCTCTTATTTACTTGACAAAAAACAAAGCGGAGAACAACACGCGCTTTCACGATATGAGCATTATAAACACAATGAATTAAATTACATTTTCCCGCAGAATTTCACAGGTACATTTTCACAGTATAATATTGATCCAAAAAGAAAAAAATCTTCCGGAGTCAAGGCGGCGATTATCCGGGAAAAAGGTGTAAACGGGGATCGTGAAATGGCATGGATCATGCATCTTGCAGGATTTGATGTAAAGGATGTTCATATGACCGACCTGATAACGGGTCGGGAAACTCTCGAGGAAATTAATTTTATAGTCTTTGTGGGAGGTTTTTCAAATTCCGACGTGTTGGGATCAGCTAAAGGCTGGGCTGGAGCTTTCATTTATAATCCTAAAGCTAAAGAAGCATTAGATAATTTTTATGCGCGGAAAGATACCCTGAGCCTGGGAGTGTGTAATGGTTGCCAGTTGATGATCGAACTAGGAGTTGTTACACCGGAGCATGAACAAAAACCAAAAATGCTTCATAATGATTCCGGAAAATTTGAGTCGTCATTTTTGAATGTGGAGGTACTTAAAAATCATTCTGTAATGTTAAGCTCATTGGAAGGTAGCAAGCTGGGTATTTGGGTGGCTCATGGTGAAGGGAAATTTGACTTGCCAAAAAATGAATTGGACTATCACATTCCTATGAAATATGCTAAAACTTCATATCCAGCGAATCCAAATGGTTCTGATTTCAATACTGCTTCCATTTGCTCGGCGGATGGCCGACACCTGGTAATGATGCCTCATATTGAAAGAAGTACATATCCCTGGAACTGGTCCTATTACCCTGGAGATAGAAAAAATGATGAAGTAACACCGTGGATTGAAGCATTTGTAAATGCGCGGGAATGGATAAGGACCAATAAGAAATAGGGCAACAGGTTTCAGTCTATTCGCTGAATATCAGCACCTAAATTTCTCAATCGGGTATCGATTTGCTGATACCCGCGATCAATCTGCTCCACATTAAGTATCTCACTTTTCCCCTCTGCGCTTAATGCAGCCAATAACAGCGCCACTCCGGCCCGAATATCCGGGGAAGTCATTTTTATTCCTCTAAGTGGGAATTTTCGATCCAATCCGATCACTGTGGCACGATGTGGATCACAAAGAATGATTTGCGCCCCCATGTCAATTAATTTATCCACAAAGAAAAGCCTGCTTTCAAACATTTTCTGATGAATGAGGACTGTTCCCTTGGCCTGGGTTGCCACTACCAATAGTACACTCAGCAAATCCGGTGTAAGGCCAGGCCAGATAGCATCAGAAATAGTCATAATAGAACCATCAATGAAGGTTTCCACCTCATACGAATCCTGCTTTGGAATAAAAATATCATCCCCATTAAACTCCATTTCAATGCCTAATTTGGCAAAAGAATCAGGGATGATGCCCAAATGATCTATACCTGCATTTTTTATTGTAATTTCCGATTTTGTAAGCGCTGCCAATCCAATAAAAGATCCCACCTCAATCATATCTGGGAGTAAAGTGTGCTCTGTGCCATGTAATTCATCAACACCCTCTATTGTCAATAGGTTTGAACCAATGCCATTGATTTTGGCCCCCATCCGATTGAGCATATTACATAACTGCTGCACATAGGGCTCACAGGCTGCATTATAGATCGTTGTCGTTCCTTTTGCTTTTACGGCTGCCATGATAACATTAGCAGTTCCTGTCACAGAAGCCTCATCCAGTAGCATATACGCACCAGTGAGTTTGCTAGCATCTATTTTAAACAAGTGCTTATGATAGTCAAAGTCAAGAATGGCCCCTAGCTTCTGAAATCCCAGAAAGTGTGTATCCAGCCTCCTGCGTCCGATTTTATCTCCGCCTGGTTTTGGAATTTTCGCTTTTCCATATCTAGCTAGCAACGGCCCAAGAATCATGATTGATCCTCTAAGAGATGCTGCTTTTTGTTCATATTTTTCAGTCTGCAAAAAGTCCAAATCAATTGAGGCAGCAGTGAATCTCCACGAGGATCCATTTATTTGCTCCACACCTACTCCAAGAGCTGCTAATAATTCAATCAGTTTATTTACATCCCGTATATCTGGAATATTGTGGATTGTAACTGGTTGGGAGGTTAATAACGTTGCACATAAAACCTGGAGGGCTTCATTTTTGGCACCTTGCGGAGTAATGTTGCCTTTGAGTGATTTTCCACCGACAACGCTGAACGCAGTCATTAATTTCTTCTTCGACGACCTCCGTTATTATTTCTTCTTCCCTTATTGACTGGCCGACTTCGTCTTTCCTTTAACGTATACTCAAACAGATTTTCAGATTTCACACGATCTAGTTCAATCGATAATGCACCTTTCGACATTGTTTTAATATTCTTAACAATCGTATCGTCGTCAACATTATCACGATTCCATGTATTTTGGAAGCTTTTCATCAACCTGCCAATGTGAATAATTGCAGCATCTCTTTCTTCCGGATCTTCCAGCTCGATGGCTTTTTCTATCAATAACTGAATGTTTCTTCCATAATGTTTAAATCGTATTTCGGTACCTTTATATCCCAATCGCTCTGGCTTTTTATTGAGAATCTCTTTTTCAGGCATAGGGAATGGGCTATCAATATCCAAATCAAAATCCGACATAATAAACAGATCATCCCATAATTTTTGACTGTTCTCCTGGGTATCCTTTGCATTTGGATTAATTAATTTCATAAGTTCGATGAGTACATGAGCGGATTCACTTCTCTTTTCCTTGTCATCAATTGTTTTAATGTACTCTATTAACATTTGCATGTTCCTGCCATACTCCTTCAGAATAAGTGCAGGTCTTATTGTATTGTAATCATTCATTTATTTATCCTTTAATATTTTCTGACTGTGGGTAGATAATTCAGGCCTCCTCGGATAAGAATTATGTATGTATCTTTAGTTTAGCAAAGCTAAGCAATAATGTTTTTTCTCCAAAATTATCAAAAAGAACCTTGGCTTTTCGGTTGGCCCCATCGGCATCAATTTTTACTACTTCGCCAAATCCAAACTTCGGATGTTCAACTTTCATCCCCTGCTCCAAATTACTGGTGTCACTTGGCCTGAAATCTTCCGATGGTTTATGTACATAATGGTTATTTGATGGCTGTTGAATTGATTTTTGGACACTTGAAACCAAAGATTTTGCATAATGGGAAGTTTGTATTGGCATGACAGGCTCCTTATGAAACTTTCGGTTTACCTTTACGTAATTAGGATCAATTTCTTCCAGAAACCTGCTCGGCTCACAGGATTTTAAGCGGCCAAAACGATACCTGGAGATTGCGTAAGACAGAAATAATTTACGTTCAGCCCGTGTAATGGCTACATAAAACAGTCTTCGCTCCTCTTCCAGGTCTGCCCTACTTGAAAGCATCATTTGCGAAGGGAATAGGTCCTCCTCCATGCCAACCAGATAAATGTTCTTGAACTCCAGACCTTTCGCCATATGGATGGTCATCAGGGTTACTTTATCATTGTCCTCATCCTTATCTTCATCGACACTTGTAATCAGGGCAACTTCCTGTAAAAATGCACCCAGGCTCTTATCCTTATTCTCGTCATTGTCCACAAATTCCTTAATGGCATTCAATAGTTCCTGTACATTTTCATACCGGTTCAGCCCTTCTATGGTCTTATCTTCATATAACTCCCGTAACAAACCGGATTGCTTTGCAATGTAACTTGCCGCTTCATAGGCATCTTTTTTCTGTACTACCACCATAAAACTTTTGATCATCGTAGCAAACTGGTCTATTGCATTCGTGATCCTTCCAGGAATATACTGAAAAATATTGCTAACGACCTGCCACAGACTCATGTCGTTTTCATCCGCAACAACGATAATTTTATCCACGCTTCCAGGACCTATACCACGTTTTGGGAGATTTATAATCCTACGGAGCGCCTGTTCATCATTTTGGTTAATTACAAACCTCAAATAAGACAGGATATCCTTTATCTCCTTCCGCTGATAAAATGAAAGACCACCAATAATTTTGTACTTGATATTGGCCCGTCTTAGCGCTTCCTCGATGGCTCTTGATTGAGAATTTGTCCGGTATAAGACAGCTATTTCATTATTTTTAACCTGATGGTTCAGCTTTTCTTCAAAAATTGATGTCGCTACTAGTTTCCCTTCCTCATTATCAGAATTGGCTTTCAATAATTCAATTAATTCGCCCTCTTCATTTGCTGTCCATACATCTTTCTTTAATTGTGCCGTGTTTTTATGAATAACTGAATTTGCAGCATTTACAATTACCTTGGTAGAACGATAATTCTGCTCCAGCTTGATGATCTTGAGATCAGCGTAGTCTTTTTCAAAATTGAGAATATTTTTAATATCTGCTCCCCTGAAGGCGTAAATACTCTGCGCATCATCCCCTACAACACAAATATTCTGGTTGACAGCAGAAAGTTTTTTGGTGATCAGGTATTGTGACAGGTTGGTATCCTGAAACTCATCAACTAAGACATATTTAAATCTATGTTGATATTTATTTAAAATATCGGGATTATCTCGAAACAATACATTGGTATTGAATAAAAGATCATCAAAATCCATAGCTGAAGCCTTGAAGCAACGCTCACAATAGGTCTTGTAGACCTGGCCCATTCGTGGTTTCATCGCACTCTCGTCATCTGCCTGGAAAATCGGATTATTGATATATTCCTGCCAGGATATCAGCCTGTTCTTGGCCCCTGATATTCGCCCCAAAACCACATTTGGTTTATATACCTTGTCATCCAAATTAAGCTCTTTTATTATCTGGCGGAGCAATGTCTTCGAATCATCCGTATCATAAATTGAGAAATTACTCGGGTATCCCAAGCGGTCAGCTTCGTATCTCAAAATTCTGGCAAATATGGAATGGAATGTTCCCATCCAAAGATTTCTGGCTTCCGTACCAACCACGCTTTCAATGCGATTGCGCATTTCACCGGCAGCTTTATTGGTAAAAGTTAATGCCAATATATTGAATGGATCAACTCCCTTTGCCTGGATCAGGTGAGCAATACGGAATGTCAATACCCGTGTTTTGCCTGATCCTGCTCCGGCAATTACCATACATGGGCCTTCGGTGTTGACTACTCCTTCTCTCTGTGGTTCATTTAAGCTATCCAGATAATCCATCCCAAATCTTTGTTCAGCCCGAAAGTTACAAATATATTTTTTGGCAGACTCAATTAATAATTATCCAATTTGAAAAAACTTTTTAGGAGATTACGAAGTTCCATTCATGGTAACAATAAAGATTTATTACATGTACATGTAATTGGCCGTTTCGGAGCTAAAGCATAATATTTTAATAATCATATTTGCCTACGGAATGGCATTCTAAATGCTGTAGTAAAATAAAAATACACTATTAACCTTCACACTGGTACATGATCGTAATTGGCAAGACCGTAATCTCTGATGATATAGCGGATAACTATTTTTTGTGTGATATTGAAAAATGTAAAGGAGGTTGTTGCGTCGAAGGGGATCTGGGTGCGCCTTTGGAAAATAATGAACTTCCTGTTGTTGATGAGATTTACGAACAAGTGAAACCATTTTTATCTGATGAAGGCATCAAAGCCATTGAAGAGCAGGGTAAATATGTGTATGACGAAGATAAGGAGTATTCAACACCGACAATCAATGGTAATGAATGTGCATATGCAGTCTATGATGAAAGAGGCACCTTGAAATGCGGTATCGAAAAAGCATATGAAGCCGGTAAAATAAATTTCAGAAAACCTATTTCCTGTCATCTATATCCTATCCGCGTCACCAAGTACGATAATTATCATGCCCTCAATTACGATCGTTGGGAAATTTGCATGCCTGCATGCGAACTGGGCAGAAAGACCAAGCTCCCTCTTTACAAATTTTTAAAAGATGCACTCATTCGTAAATTTGGTAGAGAATGGTATGAAAAATTATGTAAAACCATTGAAGATCCTCAGGAAAAAGTAGTTAAGAATTCGAAGTTTTAACAAAAAGACAATGCGGATTTTTACGTACCTGCTTGGTATATTATTCGTTCTTTTCATCCTGGTGCAACTCAACGATCCTGATCCTGTACTTTGGGTAATTATTTATTTGGTGCCAGCAGTAATTTCCATTCTACTAACTCACCTTAAAGTAAACGGCTATGTTCTATTGATGCTCTCGGTTTTTTATTTAATCGCTGCAATTTACCTTTTCCCTCCCTCAATATCCGATTGGATCAATGCGGAAGAAAAATCCCAATCCCTGGGTATGAAATTACCCGGAATTGAAGAAGCCCGTGAATCTATGGGACTCTTCATTTGCTTTCTAACCTTGTTATTCTTTTGGATCAAGAGTATAAAACCTTGAAAAAGTGACCACGATACTTATTCGCGCTATGCAATCTTTGTATTAAAAGGAAGCTTTCGTTAATGCAACTCTATTGCATTATTGCTATATTTGACTTATGAAGTACAGTGACTATAAAAAGCTTTTGAAAAACCACGCTTTGCGCATCACTGATTGCAGGATCGATGTACTTGAGCAATTTTATAAAACAAATCATGCACTTTCATTCAAAGACCTGGAGAAAAACCTGGAAGAATATGATCGCGTGACATTATATCGGACGCTTAGTTCTTTTATTGAGAATGGGATTTTACACCGTATTCCAAGTGACGATGGTTTTGCCAGCTATGGTCTTTGCTCACAGGAATGCTCTGAAACAGAACATCATCATGACCATGTACATTTTAAGTGCAATGTCTGTGGACATATCGAATGTTTGCCAGACTATCATGTCCCGAAAATGGATTTACCGGGATATACAATTAACGAACAAAATTTGATTGTAACCGGTATTTGCAAGAATTGCCAAAAGAATCTTGAAGTAACTTATCCATGAGTTCGAAATTTATCTCCACAGGAGAAATAATTTCATTTTAATTGCCTAAAACATGTACATCCGTATTACTCACCGCAATATTACCCTGGTTGTCGTTAACTATTATTGTCAACAATAAATGATCTATGTGCTCTGCGATAAGTTCATCCAGTTGGGTCTGAGATAATGAGAAATTGATGTATGCAAACACAGCTTCAAGGATGATAGACTCATTTACCATGAATTGTTGTAATTCCTGTTCTTCAAAAAACATATCTACTAAATCTGCAGAAGCTATCCTGCCACCATGAACGTGTTCAGAATCGTCATGAGCCTCTTCACCTAATATAATATCCATAGAAGTAATACCGGCAAATTCCCCAACCGTATGATCAGTAATATCCCCTTCTACCATAAAAAGTACATCCTTCTCAATAGTCAACTCCCCATTATCAAGGTTTGTGATATTAATAATTGGTTGAGAATCATTCGAAATATAAACTTCAAGTTCAATCGCACTGTCATCCTGGAAACTGGTTGAATTTCCTGCATTATCGATGGCTTGCACAATAAAATGATATGGGCCGGCTATAGCATTGGACGGGACTTCTATATCTTCCTCAAGGATTGCCTGGAAAATATTTAATCCTGCCGGAATCGTAAAGCTCTGCTTGAATGACCATTTTAACAACGCCGGATCTTCAAGAATATATGCAACACGACCGTGGCCATGACCACTAAAATTCTCGTGGATCTCAATATTGTAAGTAGCCAATTCAAAATCATCTGTAAAGGTCGCTTCAAAGGGAGCAAATGTACCCGCAATTAAATAGGCTCCCCATTCAGGTACTTTGACCTCAATTGTCGGTCCTTTAACGTCAATCAATTGTAGATCATCACAACCTGATAAAAACAACAATCCGAATATCAAAATTATACCGGATAATATCTTCAATAATCTCATTTCAAACGCAATTATATTTTTAACCAAATGATTTATCATCCTTAACCTAAACGTTAATGTGCTTACGCATCATTTTATAGCAAATGGTACTTTTAACGATATAACAATATTCCTTCCTTGTTCAGGTAAATTTAATAACCTGTACCTGCTTAAATGATTCATGTATGCTGTATTAAACAAGTTATTTACAGACAACCTTAACTGTGTGACCTGGTTCTTAACCTTGTAATCTATCCCGGCAGAAATAGTTACCAGATCATAGCTTGTTGTCGGTCGTTCATTCCTGTCTACACGATTTTGATCTGAAAAATAATGGTAATTAACGTTTATGAAGTAATAATCAATTCGTGAAGTTTTGGTCTTTATTCCATATTCAAGCTCACCAAAAACAGAAAATGGAGGTGTAAACGGAAGCGGCAATCTGGTATCCAGGTTTTTGTTCCAGACATATTCTGTTGCAGTCCTGAAATGAACATTTTTAATAAATTCATATTCCAAATTAAATTCAAAGCCTGTGAATAACGCATCATGTTGTGTATACTTATACACCTGACCCCCTGCAGGAAGATCGGAAAAAACAGGCTGCGGAGCTAAATATATGTATTTATTATAGTACCCAATAAATGGGGTGAGTATAATATAGATGTGGTCCTGAAGGTACGTTAAATTCAGATCAGCCTGGGCACCCCGTTCCGATTCCAGATTTTCATCACCCTGCTCATGGCGGAATGTACCATGATGTACCCCGTTTGATGAAAGCTCGGCGGCTGTAGGCATTCTAAAACTTGTTCCGATATTCAGTTTGGCATTGAAATAAACTGAGGGATAATACGATAATCCAAAGGCCGCTGAAAAGTCGTTAAATTGCCTGTAAATTTCAGGATTTCGCATAATGCTATCCCCCTCTTCCGGAGTGGTAAAATCCGGTTCGATATCCTCATCAATATCCCTGATACCGTAGTCATATCTTATACCCGCATTCATCGATAATTTATGACTTGGACTATATTCCTGGTAGACAAATACGCCTAGATTTGTCGCCCGAAAATCAGAGAGGAGAAATTCAAAACCTGCATGTTTATTGTCCTGGTACTGGCCTTGTAATCCAAATATTCCACTAATTTTTTCACTAAAATTAGTATTATACCTAATGTTTGCAGAAGCGGTTTTAAGATCCAGCCCCAATGCCAGATTGCCATCTGGTGTTGGCTGATATCCATGCGCATGCGGGGTACCTTCTTCGTTGCGATCGTTATGTTGATAGCCGAAATCCATCTCCAGCCAGTTTTCACCAAGAATTAATGTTGTATTGGAAATGATTTTAAGGTGATTGACCCGTTGACGTGGAAGATCAATATTTCTCGAATCACCATCATCCTCCAGTTGATATTCCCTGGGGATTCCCGTAGCCCCCGGAAACAACCCGGCTTTCTGATGGAAATTACTTAAAGTTATGGAAGTCGCTCCCCATTTTTTATGAATTCCCACCGATACGCTGATATCGCGTTCTTCGCCTGCGGTATTTTTTAACTTATTATCGTAAATGGGAAGAACGTAGCCATTGTAGACAAAACTAGTCGCGGGCACTGTATAATCGCCAAAATCCTGCGTACTTACCCTCACCCTAAAAAACTTATCATTTTTTGATCCCTGTAATGCTGCAGATGTCCCATATAGCTGGTTATTGCTTTTATATGTTAAAAAAACATCGCCTTTCAGATGATCATTTGCCGGGAGAACGGGCGGTAAAATACGAATGGCACCTCCAATGGCATCAGATCCATAAAGTAATGAAGATGGCCCTTTCACGATCTCCAACCTTTCCGGATCATACTGATCAATCTCCAATCCATGGTCAGCTCCCCATTGTTGACCTTCCTGCTTGACCCCCTTGTCCATGACCATTACCCTGTTGAAACTCATCCCACGGATTACCGGCTTGGCAATTCCTACTCCGGTATTTATTGCATTGATCCCCGGTATTTTCTGGATTGAATTGATTAATGTACCAGAATTCTGCTGCCTTAGAAATTCAGTATTTACCGTTTGAACAGTCTGTGATTGTTCGATCCTGCCAGTCCTGAAATGATCACCAATCACAATCACTTCATTAAGTTCAATCTCAATATTATGAAGCCTGACATCAAGATGCATATCCTTTTCATGTAAGCTTACCCTGCTTGTTAACGTATCATACCCAACAAAGGTAAATTGGAGTGTATATTCACCATGATTCAGCCCCACAATTGAAAAATCGCCATGAATATCTGAAGTAAAAACTTTTGATCCATTTAATAGAATATTTGCATTTGGCAGTTCTTCACCTTCTTCTGACATTATATGACCTGTTATTTTGAATGGCCCCATTTGTCCAAAGGACTGATCGTAAACCAGCACAAGTAAGCCAATAAACAGAAATGCTTTTTTCAAGATTTATATTTATGCAATATTGTTGCAAAAATAAAAACGATTATTTTTAATTCATAGGATTATATTCGTGTATATTTTTTTATAAGAATCGATGGGGAAAAAGTATTAACTTTGCGAAACTTTTAGTATAGGGCTGTGACTTATTTGGATTAATTTATGATAAAACTGAAATCTAGGGAAGAGATAGAATTAATGAGACAGAGTGCTCAGCTGGTATCCAGGACTCTCGGAATGCTGGCTGCTGAAATTAGACCAGGAATTACTACACTTTACCTTGATCGGTTAGCTGAAACCTTTATACGAGACCACCAGGCCAAGCCGGGCTTTCTTGGACTATACAGTTTTCCCAATACTTTGTGCATCAGCGTTAACGAGCAGGTGGTACACGGCATACCTAATAACA
>Ga0209536_100001065_pt1 | contig 45593 bp, 40 predicted proteins | sample DeeMarSeWOR28_12_FD_187461 | JGI IMG/M metagenome (GOLD analysis project Ga0209536, IMG submission 187461) | Marine sediment microbial communities from White Oak River estuary, North Carolina - WOR-2-8_12 (SPAdes) (version 2) | ecosystem: Environmental > Aquatic > Marine > Intertidal zone >...
TACAACGGGGGCCGGCAACTCCGGGAACCAATGGTTTAATTGCTACCCCGATTTTTGCACGAACAAGGCCGACGTATTGAGGATCACGTTTGCTGCGCCTGTAAACAACGTTCAATGGTACACAGACTCAAGAGGTAACCCTGGAGGAGATCAGATCCGTTTTGAAGCGTATGACGCGTCAGATAACCTGCTGCAGACGGTAAACGTCGGTAACACGGGTTTGCCTAACTCGCTATTAACTTCGTTTTCTGTCTCTAACGTCTCGAGAATCGATGCCTTTCAGCCAACTGACAATTGGGGGTGGAGTATGGACAACCTGTCGTTTGACGTGACGACCGTGCCGCTCCCCGCGGCAGTCTTTCTGTTCGGCTCCGGCCTGATTGGGTTAATTGGAATCGCAAGAGGATACCGAGCCGCGTGAGGTGCGCTCGACACCCCCTAAAATCTTGCATCTTCAACAGAATCTTTGGGTCGCTGAAACCGTACGGCAACATTCGCCCGCATCTATTAGCCACAGAACTCACAGCAGAGAGAATTAATCACTGCTGTGCCATAAACTCCCTCTCACTCAGGGAGCACCCTGCTGCGCGGGCATAAAAGGGCCGGCGAGAGGGGGTCAAGTAAAGCAACTGCCTGATTCTTTATCCCCTCATCCCGTCCTTCTCCCGGAGGGAGAAGGGACGCACTGTCTTATTGCAGCAATTGATTTTCACGTCCAATCGCCAACGAAAGCTTGCACAAACGCTTTCATTCATAAGCTTGTAGATAATTTAATCAACCGTTATGGGACAGTAGGGAGAATTAATGGTTGTTCCGTGGGTTCCGTGGCAAAAAAAAACAGGTCTTGATCTGAACGAAGCTATGGGCGCCCGAGACGCACCCCGGCCCTAACTCCTAACTCCTGTCTTTTGCCTTCTGTCTTCTATCTTCTGGATTCTGAATCCTGAATTCTGGATTCTAAGATCCCCTTCACCCTACCCCACCGCCCGCGACAGCTTGAAGATGGGCAGAATCAGCGAGCTCACAATCAGCCCCACAACACCCCCCATCACCAGCAGCATCACCGGCTCGACCAGCCGTGAGAAGGTCGCCAGGCGCTTGCCCAGTTCACGTTCATAGTGATCGGCGATGCGGCTCAAGACCCGCGGCAGACTGCCCGTCGCCTCGCCGGTCGTGACCATCTGTCGCACCGTGGGGGGAATGAAGTCCGCCTGCTGGAAAGATACGGCGAATCCGGCGCCCTCGCGCACGCGCTCCTCGATGCCCAAAATAAACCGCCGGAATACCCGGTTCGGCACTACCTCACGACAGGATGCGAGCGCGTCCATCACGCTCACCCCGTTGGCCAGCGACAGTCCGATGACGCGCAGCGACTGGACCAGATAGATCTGGATAAAGATCTCGCGAAAATAAAATACCCGCATCTTGAATCGATCCAGCACATCGGCCCCCGACGGCGTTCTGAGCCAGTAAGCCAAGGCGGCTGATCCAGCCAGCAGGCCAGCCAGCAGCGACGGCCAGTGTTGCCTGAGGATATCGCTGGCGGCCATGAGAAACAGCGTTGTGGCGGGAAGCTGATCCCGGATCGAGGAGAACATATCCGCAAACTTGGGAAATACCACCACCAGCACAAACAGTACCACGCCGATCGAAAACAGGATCAGGAAAACCGGGTAGGACAGAGCGGACATAATCGTACGCCGCAGCTCGTCACGCTTCTCATCCATCTTCAGCAATTCGAGCAGCACCTTGTCCAGGAACCCCCCGGCCTCAGCCGCCTGAACCAGGTTGACATAGGTCGCGGGAAACAGCTCGGGATACTGGGCGAGCGCCACCGAAAACGCCTTACCCTCCGAAACCCTTTCCAGCATGCCGTCGATCAGACCCAGCATGGCGGGGTTACGGATCTGTTGCTTCAGCGCCTGCAGGGCGGCGTGCAGCGGAGTGCCAGTCTCCAGCAGCAGGGATAACTGCTCAGTAAAGAACATCCGGTCCTGCGCGCCGGGTTTCCCGGCACGCAGCGTCGCAAGCCGTTCCAACAGCGAGCCGGCTTTACTGGCGGGCTTGTCAACCCGCGTCTCGGAAATTTCGATGGGCATAAATCAGCCACTCAAACGTTAATGACGCGCGAGATTTCCTCGATGGTCGTCTCGCCGCGGCGAACATGGTCGAGACCATCATGGAACAGCGTGCCGATGCCCCGGTCCTTCAGATACTGCGTGAGTTCTTCACGACCCGGGTTGGAGGTCACGAGCCGCTGCAGTTCTTCGTCGGCTTGCAGCACCTCGTGAATGCCGATCCGCCCCCGGTACCCGGAGTCGTAGCATTCGGGGCAGCCGCGACCGCGTACCAGATGGACCTGGCCCTCGCTTTCCCAGCCATACCGCTGGGTCACTTCGGGCGGCGCGAGGAACCTTGTCTTGCACGTCGGACACACGGTACGGACGAGCCGCTGTGCCACGACGCCGATCAATGCCGATGACAGAAGATAGGGCTCCACCCCCATGTCGATCATGCGCGTAATCGCACCCACGGCATGGTTGGTGTGCAGGGTGGACAGGACCAGATGCCCTGTCAGCGCCGCCTGTACTGCGATCTCCGCAGTCTCCCGATCGCGGATCTCCCCGACCATCACGATGTCCGGATCCTGACGCAGCGTATGTCTCAGGATCTGCGAAAACGTCAGCCCGATGTTGTCGTGCACCTCGTTCTGGTTGATGATGTCAAGCTGGTACTCCACCGGGTCCTCGATGGTCACGATGTTCTTCTCGATACTGTTGAGATAATTCAGCGCTGCATAGAGCGACGTGGTCTTGCCGCTGCCGGTGGGGCCGGTCACAAGTATCAGCCCGTGACTCTGCTCGAGGAGACCTTTAAACGATTTGAGGTTGCGTTCACTCATACCCAGCCTGTTCAGGTCGAGCAGTGACTGATTCTTGTCCAGCACGCGTAAGACAACTTTCTCGCCAAACAGACCCGGCAAAGAACTGAAGCGCAGATCCACTGAGCGGCCCTGAGTATGCACCTGTATGCGCCCGTCCTGCGGGTGCCGTCGCTCGGCGATATCCAGGTTTGCCATCACTTTTAATCGCGACACGACCGCTGGATGCAGCTCCAGCTTGAGGGTCGTCACCTCGTAGAGCAGACCGTCGATACGGAAACGGATCCGCGCCTTGTTACGGCCGGGTTCGACATGAATGTCGCTGGCACCGTCGCGAACGGCGCGCTGTACGACCGAGTTAACGAGATTGATGACGGGGCTGCCCTCCGCCATTTCATCGATCGCCGCGTAATCATCCGGCGCGAAATTCTCAATGACCTCGAAGTCGTCTTCGACATCAGTCAGGAGCTGAATCGTGTCGTCATTGCCGGCATAGGCATCATTGATTGCGTTGAGAATTTCCTCGCGTCGCGCGAGCACGGGTCGAACGCGGCATCCGCTGCGCTCCTCCACCTCATCAAACGCCGGCATCGCCTGGGGATCAGCGGTCGCCAGGAACAACACGCCGCGCACCCGCTGCAGCGGCAGCACGCGCAACCGCCGGGCCGCTTCCTTGTCCAGCAGCGCAACCATCCCGGGATCGTAGACCCCCGCGCGCAGTCGCACGAACGGGATGGCAAGCTGCTCGCCGAGCGCCAACAGCACGTCCTGTTCGGAGACCCAGCCGTTCTCGACAATGATCTGACCCATTCGCTTCGCCGTCTTCTTCTGCAGCGCTACCGTCTCGGCGACACGTTCCTCCGTGAGCAGCCCCCTGGCCACCAGGATATCGCCGAGGCGCCGGGATTTGCTGGTAACGCTTCGAAGATCTCTTCGGTCGGCATCCATATTGGTCACGTACCGGGAGAAATCCGTGAGGTGAAAGATATCGGTTACGATGGGCGTGACATTGACAACCTTCAGCCAGCCGCCATGCCTCACCAGGCGTTCCTGGATGTCGATCATGGCATCCAGTGCGGCACTGTTCAGGACCTGAACGGTGGCAAGATCCAGCACGAGCTGGGTTTCCCGGTGCCCGATACAGTACTCCGCAGCGTCTCGAAGATCCTTTAGTGCCGCCTCGTCGACCAGCGATGCGCGGGGTGCCAGGCGCGTGATCACGCCGATGCGCGTACGCAGAATCTGCGATGCCAGGAATTCTTCCGTCGCGCTCATGTCGTGAACGGTCGCCTATTCGTGTCCGGCCGACATGCTTGCGTCACACTGCGGGGCCGGACCCATTTACGGCCGCCCGACCCTGGCCTGGCGCGGTTGCCCGAGACCGGCGAGATAATCTTCGAGTGGTTCCGGCGTGTGGATTTCATACCCCTGCAGATAGTCCAGACCGAGTATTTCAAGACGCTCTCTGATTGCGTCGCTTTCGACGAACTCTGCAACGGTCTTCAAACCCATGACATGTCCGATCTGGTTGATTGCCGAGACCATCGTATCGGACACAGGATCCTCGATGATCTGTCTGACAAAGGAACCATCGATCTTCAAGTAGTCAACCGGCATGCACTTGAGATACGCAAAAGAGCTTAGCCCCGTTCCAAAATCATCGAGTGAAAAGCGGAAGCCCCGCTCCTTGAGTGCCAACATCACCCTCTGTGCCGCGTCCAGGTTCGCGATCGCCGCGGTTTCCGTAATCTCAAAGCAGATACAGTTGGGTGATATATTGTTGGGCAGGATTTGCTCGTCGATGTAATTCACCAGGAGTTCGTCGGTAAGAGACTGGCCGGAAAGGTTGATCGATACGACGCCTTCGCCTTGCACCTTGGCCAGATTCTGTTTCGACAGCATTTCAAGGGTGTTTTTTACGACCCATCGATCGACAACCGGCATTAGCTGGTAGCGCTCTGCAGCCGGGATGAATGTCATCGGGCTGACCATGGCGCCCTCTTCATCGATGAGTCGCAGCAGGATCTCGAAATGATAGTCTTCCGATTCCTCCCGAATCGGCTGAATCGCCTGACAGTAGATTCGGAAACGGTCGTCACGTAAGGCGTGCTGGAGACGGGTCACCCACTGCATCTGCGACTTGCGATTCGCCAGCGCAGTGTCTCCATGTCGGTATAACTGAATGCGATTCCGGCCTGACTCCTTGGCGGCATCGCGCGCGATTTCCGCAGCCTCCAGTACTGACTCAATGTCAGTCGTATGCGGCTCGACCGCTGCCATCCCGACACTGGCAGTTAGTTGAACCGCTTGTTGCTTCCACTGGAACGCGACCCCTTCGATCTCCTGCCGCAGATTCTCGGCGACCTGAAGGGCCCGGTCAACCGGGCAGCGCACCAGGAGCACCCCGTATCTGCCTTCACCCAGATAGCCGACAGTATCTGTTGTACGCACCTTGTGGCGCAGCAGATCCGCCACACGCGTGATGACGGCGTCGCCAGCCTCCCTGCCGAAGGTGTCGTTGACGACCTTGAGCTGATCCAGGTCAATATTGAGCACACAGTGGCAAACGCCTTGATCCCGTGCCGAGGCGAGCAGGTCCTGCAGGGCTGCCTCGAAACCCCGTTGCCGTATCAGGCCGGTCAGGGTATCGTAATTGGCCTGGAAGATCTTCGCCGCCTTTCGGGCCATTGCCTCCAGCAGGTTCCTGTCGCTGTTGAAGAAATCGGCGCGGTGCATGTGGTTGGCGCCGATTAGCACTGCTACCACATCTCCAGCGGCATCAAGCACCGGACAGGCGAGGATCTTAAAGGGTACGCCAGGGCAGAGATTGGCTCGCCGCTGGTCCGTAGACTCGTTGATGACGATAGCCTGTCTGGTCGCCTCCACCCAGGAAGCGAGCTCACGCGCAAACTGCTGGGCCAGCACATAGGCCTCGGCAATCGGATCCCGCCGGTTGGTCGCACAGAACAACTGTCTACGCCCTGACGAGATCAGTATGACCATGCCTACATCCAGGTAATCAACGCAGTTCTGCACGAGGTGGTTCAAGGCATCGGCTTCATGCTCGAACTGAGCGATGTCATCTTTGGTGGCATAGACGAGGTTAAGCTCCTCGTAACGCCCCGCAAGCTCCCTTGCCATCGCATTCAGCTCGGTCGTCAGCTCGTATTCCTTTTCCATACAGGCTGTGACGGCCTGGAGGGCATCGGCGGTTATCGCGTCGACCCGGCTATCAGCGGCGTCTAGCCCACATTGTTTCACCACGACCAGTGATCCGATGCTCTCTTCAAAACGGGTCGTGATGTCGATCCCGAAAGCGGTCCGGCCTGGCCCCATGGCTGCTAACCACAAGGCCTTGCGCTCCGGGGCTCCTTCTATTCGATCGGCTTCTAAAAAGTGCAGGCGCTCCGGGTCTATCGCATCTGGCGGCATGTCCGTGCTCACAAGCAACTGACCATTGGCAGCAAACACCGCGATGCCGGTAACTTCCGGTAAAAGATCGCGCAGGAGCTGGAAATATTTCTCGAAATCGATCGCGTTCAGCGCATTCTCGGACATGCGACTACTCCTGTTTACGCCTGACTTATGGGCACTTTAGCGAAGTGCTCGTCCAACCTGGCAACGAGGTTCCGTATACTGACAGGCTTCTCCAGGAAGCTGACATTTGGTATCACACGCGACCACTCGCGATGCTCAACCTCTGCCCGTGACGTGAGAATGAAAATCTGGAACAGGCGGTCCGGCAGTTCCTTATCAATATGCGTGCAGAGTTCTCTGCCTGTCATGCGGGGCATGTCGATATCGGTTATCAGTACATCCGGCTCACTGCGCTGGAGGTAGTCCAGGGCCTCCTTACCGTCTCCCGCCTGATCCACCACGTAGCCGGCCCGCTCGAGTGCCAGCTTGAGAACGCGAACCACGTGGGGTTCATCGTCAACTATCAGAATCCGTCTCATGATCACACCGCCTGCTTCAGCAGCTCTGTTTCCTTGTCGAATTCGATCGTAAATTCGCTGCCTTCCCCTGGCGTGCTGCTCACGCTAAGCGCCCCATGGTGCAAATGGACAATTTCGCGCACCAGGGACAGCCCCAGCCCGTGCCCTGCCTTCGCCCTGACTTCTTCCTGCTCTGAGCGGAAAAACTTCTGAAAGATTCTCTCCTGGTCTTCCGCCGCGATCCCCACACCGGTGTCACGAATGCAGATCCGGACCTTCCCGCCGGTTTCTTGTGCGACCAGCGAGACCGTCCCCCCGGGCCGATTGTATTTGATGGCGTTCGTCAGCAGGTTGTTAATTGCAATCCGCATAAGGTCCTTATCCACCGCCACCGGGCTCATCTCCCTGGGCAGATCGATGATGAATTTCAGGTCATCACCACGGCCGCCGCGTGAGACCGCGTTGAAAGTGTCTTCCAGCAGGTCGCGAAGCTTGACCCGGTGACGCTCAATACTGATACTCCCCATCTCAATCTTGGTAATGCTCAGGATGTTATTGATCAGCATGGACAGGCGTTCAACCTCGTCATGCACGACATTGGCTGCCTCGATTCGGAATGCTTCAGACTGTCCATCCTCCCCCTGCAGGGATTCGCTGTACATTGCGATAACATTGAGCGGGCTTTTCAACTCGTGCGCGACATGAGCGACGAATTCGCCGCTACTGCGTCTGGCGAGCATCTCTGCAGTAATGTCCCGGAATACCACCAGATTACCGAGTATCTGTGACATGTCTCTGGGGGAAAACAACGGGTAAGCGGATACGGCAATCCTTTTTTCGGGGGCCTCTGCGGGCGAAAATTCCACCGAGTCCGAACGGTAGCCCGGGGTGGAGGCGCTGCCGCAGCCGGCAAGGAATGCAACCACCTCCGGGTTGTCACACCACTCATTTGGCTTCTGGCCAATCACCCTGTTGGGGTCCACACCAAGCAGGGTCGCCAGCCGCGCATTCGCCAGGCCAACCGCGCCGGACTCATCCAGAATCATAATGGCGTCCGGGATCGACTGGACTACCGACTCGATGCGCGACCGCTGGTACGACAAGACCTTTGCAGAAGTCTCGAGGTCGGCCCGGTCTGCCTCCAGCGCATCGATGCGATTGCGGGCCAGTTCGATAAAATGGTTGAAGCGGTCCATAAAATCCCGCAGTTCACCGGTTGCTCCAACTTCAACCCGGTGCCAGTTTCCCTTTTCGAGGAGCTGGTCAATCTGGCTGTTGACCGTCTGCAGTGGCCGAATCTCGCGCCTGACCAGGAAATAGAACAGTGGCGTGAGCAGGAAGATCGGCAGTGCCAGGGTCGCAAAGAAAGGTACCTGGTCGGCATCCAGCCCAAACCCCGGCTTGAAATATGCCAGCCGGAGGTACCCTGCCAGTTGCCCCTGGTCGAACAGGGGCGCGTGAAATTCCTGAACCGCCCGGCCGTCACTGCTCAGGCGCAGCGTGCGCTCGCCCAGCCATGAGGTCGGGTTCGCTGACAGCGGCACACCCGGCGCAATGACGCCGGGGGATGAGACTTCGTTCAACGCAGTCCCGTGCGGGTCAACGATAAGGAGATACGCAAATGCCGGGTCAGCCTGACCGTATTGCAGGAGAGAAAGTACGCCCTGCTGCCCAGCCGCGGGGAGCAGCTGAGCAAAAGGCATACGCGACAAGACACGCGCCAGGCTTACCCCCTGCTCACGGATGTGCGCTTCGTCCGCCTTCTGCTGGTAGGAAAACAACAGGCCAACTGTCAGCATGATGACTGCCAGCGAGGCAGCGATCATCATCAGCCCGAGCCGTTCATTTCTCCAAACTGCCGATAGCTTCCCCGTCCGCATTCTTCCCGGTCCACAGGTAGTTCTGGGTGTCTGTTCCTAGGGCCTTATCGGCTCTAAATACAGATGCTTAACGGAGGCTCAGAACCGGAGCACGGCTCATCAACAGGCACGCCGAGGGCGTGCCTGGTCCCGGCGGGAAGTCACAGGAAAGCAGAACAGGAGCGGATCACCGACCCGGGAGTCGTCAGGGAGAATCTCCAGACTTCAACGGCTTAGGCATCCTCGACCGTAGTAACCCGGACCCAGCCAGCTCCGGGCGCTGGATTAAATGTTTTCGAATCTCTCGCTTTGCTTCTCTGCATAAGCGGGCTTTACCTTGGTCGTCTGTAGAACACCTGCATTACAACCAAATTCCGATCGTGGCAGCCTGCCGGGGCGATTCCTTGACCCTGACATCGCTGTACGAGAGCATCCGGCAAAGCGACTGACTGCAAGCGCTTTTGTTTCTGAATACCCCAGGTACACCAGGTCACGGGAACTGCGTGCGCGTCCCAGATCAACGTCTGCGACTCAATCTTTGTTGCGAGGAAAACCATATGACTGCATTCATCCGGGCCGAACCCTGAGCTGCCTTCCACCGGTGGACCTGCAAGTCGGCTTTCCGCTGCCCAACAACCGCAGACGCTGGTGGCAACAACTTATTGCCTGATTACCGGCCCCCACTCACCTCAGGCCGGGCGCTGGATGTCTCTTGCCTGGGGACCTCGTTGCAGACATCATATCGGGGGAACCATCTACTCTATACGGCGGTCGGATCACATACTTGCCGCTGCTTCACCGAATAAGGATGCCCAACAGCCATGAGTACAAATCCTGACAGCATCACTGCAACTGAGCTGGATCCCGCTTGCTGGCCGGAGGAATACGGAGACACTCTGTTCCGCTACGCCCTGGCCCGGTTGCGCAACACCACGCATGCGAAAGTAATGGTGCAGGAAACCCTTATGGCAGCGCTTTACTCGTGGAGATGGAACTGCGCTTCGGCTGCCTCGTCACCAAGCGCACGCACTTCCGCGATGCGCCTGCAGACGCACCCGGCACCCAATCGACCGATGCCTGTTTGTGGATTTTCGCGCCCTCCTCGCTAACGCCTGCGACATAAACAGCGAGGGTGACGGTATCACGCCTTATGACGGCCCTGCCGCGTACCTGCGCACGTATATACCCGGCGGGTGCCGAATCGATGAAGCTGGCGGTCAGTGGTGATGCGAGTTCGGGTATGATCGAAAGAAGCCTGGGCCGAATTAACTGGCGGTGACGCTCAGCTTATACTCGGAAGCTGCTACCTGGAGTCAGAACAGGGTGAGGCGGGCCGGCCCAGGTAGCTCAACAATCGCGAAACAATGGATCTGCGAGAAAGCGGCTGATGCATTGCACTGGCATCTGCATAAGATAATCGAGGCGCTTCCGCTTCAGGCAGCTTTCCTGAGCTTGCGAGCGCCTCGGCTTGCCGTTTACGCTGCGCCTCACGCTCGCGCTGACGCTGATCAAATCGATGAGATGCCCGCCGCAGCATTTGTGAATAGGACGCGTAGTCGGCATTTTCTTCAACAAGACGCCTGACCTGGCATGTGGTTCCAGAGATTTTCGGTGTGCTGCACATATTTACTCTCTACAGTACTTATGTATTCGTATGAAGTCTATCGGCATCCCGAAGCTTTACTTTTTCGAAAACACAGGGATTTAGTCATATTTCAAGATCAAGCGATAACCCGCACACAATTTCACCATCACTTATCGGCACCATTTCTGCCTATCCGTGAATGTCGCGCGCCTTGAACCCCTGACCTTCGGTCGCCACCTTACACATCCCGAGATGTGCGATGCCCTCTGACGCCACGCGTATTACTCAGGGCCAGACGCGACGCTGCAGCCTGTTGTATGCGGTCTTCTCGACAAAGCTGTTTCCCCGCACGGTGGTTAGTCGACACTTTGCCCGGCTCCTCACGGTTTCATGGCCGATAACCGTTTGTAATAATTTCCGACCCGGCCCGACCAAGACCAGGCGAGATACTCAGCGCTATCTAACAGCAGTAGAAACTCCTGACACTGGATTTATATGCTATGACAAAGACACAAATTCTTCTTCTCATTGCCCTGGCCGCAGCCATCGGCGCGTTCTTCAGTTTCGATCTGGGCCAGTATCTGACCCTGGAATACTTCAAGTCCCAACAGGCGGCTATTGACGACTACCGGTTAGCGCATCCGGTCCTTAGCGTTGCAGGATTCTTCGTCATCTATGTTGCCGTCACCGGCCTGTCGCTGCCCGGCGCTGCCCTGATGACGCTGGCAGCGGGAGCCGTCTTCGGTTTGATATGGGGCACCGTTATCGTCTCCTTCGCCTCCAGCATCGGCGCGACACTTGCGTTTCTGGTCTCACGCTGGCTGCTGCGAGATCTGGTCCAGCGGCGTTTCGGCGACAGGCTGAAAGCGGCCAACCGTGGCATCGAAAAGGACGGCGCGTTTTATCTGTTCACACTGCGTCTGGTTCCCGCTTTTCCGTTTTTCGTCATTAACCTGGTGATGGGACTCACCCCGATCCGAACCTGGTCCTTTTATTGGGTCAGTCAGGTGGGCATGCTGGCTGGCACACTGGTGTACGTCAACGCTGGCACACAGCTTGCGCAGATCGAGTCTCTGTCTGGAATCTTATCACCGGGGCTCATCGTCTCGTTTACCCTGCTCGGCCTGTTCCCGCTATTGGCCAGGAAAGCCGTGGAAATATTCAATGCCCGACGCGTGCTGCGCCGCTATTCGAAACCCAAGCATTTCGATCGAGACCTGGTGGTCATCGGCGCCGGCTCCGGAGGTCTCGTGAGCGCCTACATCGGCGCCGCCGTGAAGGCCAAGGTAAGCCTGATCGAGAAACACCGTATGGGGGGCGACTGCCTGAACACCGGCTGCGTGCCATCCAAGGCACTGATCCGTTCCGCCCGGTTTCTTTCCCATGCGCGCCGTGCCCGCGAATTTGGATTCAACTCGGCAAGCGTTGATTACGATTTAGCCCACATTATGGAACGGGTGCAGCGGATCATCCGCACAGTCGAACCTCACGATTCGGTAGAGCGCTATACAAGCCTTGGTGTGGACTGCATTCAGGGTGAAGCGCAGATTACTTCACCCTACACCGTAGAGGTCGATGGCCGCCGGCTGACCACACGTAACATCATTGTCGCAACCGGCGGACGCCCGACTGTTCCCGCCATCCCAGGAATAGAAGCTAGCGCTTACCGCACGTCGGACACGATCTGGGAGCTGCGCACGCTGCCGGGGCGACTGCTCGTGCTCGGCGGCGGACCAATTGGCTGCGAGCTGGCCCAGTGCTTCGCCCGCTTCGGCAGTCACGTGATCCAGCTGGAGCAAGCACCCCGCCTGTTGGGGAATGAGGATCCGGAGTTCTCCCAAATGGTGATGGATCGGTTTGAAAGCGAAGGTGTCGAGCTGCGCATGGAACATACCGCAAAAGCATTCCGTATAGACAACGGGCGCAAAGTCCTGGTGGCCGAGCACCAGGGCCAGGAAGTCGAGATCGAGTTCGACGAGTTGCTGCTTGCCGCGGGCAGGCAGGCCAACAGCCGTGGCTTCGGCCTTGAGGCGCTCGGTGTGCCGCTGCGCAAGAATGGCACCATTGAAGTCAACGACTACATGCAGACAATTTACCCGAATATCTATGCCGTCGGTGACGTCGCCGGTCCCTATCAGTTCACCCACACAGCTGCGCATCAGGCCTGGTACGCAGCGGTCAACGGGTTGTTCGGCACATTCAAAAAGTTTCGCGCAGACTACTCAGTGATTCCCTGGGCCACATTTACCGACCCGGAGATCGCGCGAGTCGGATTGAACGAACAGCAAGCCAGGCAGAACGGTGTCCCGTACGAGGTTACCACCTACCCGATAGATGACCTCGACCGCGCGATTGCCGATGAAGAAGCCCACGGCCTGGTGAAGGTGCTCACGGTGCCCGGTAAAGACCGCATCCTAGGCGTCACCATTGCCGGCGAACATGCCGGCGACTTAATCGCTGAGTTCGTGACCGCCATGCGGCACGGCCTCGGACTCAACAAGATTCTGGGCACCATCCACATCTATCCAACGCTGACCGAGGCCAATAAATATGCCGCGGGCAATTGGAAACGTGCGCATGCGCCCGTACGGATACTCGCCTGGATGGAACGCTACCACACCTGGCGCCGGGGAAGCACACGGCAACCTGTCCCACACTCTGTGCCATCTTCGCGATCGTAGGTATTCGAATGAACATCCTTTCGCAAACCAACATCGAGCCGGCACGATCCCTTGTCACCGTGTGCCGTTCACAGCAAAGCATCCACCCCCGAACGGTCGCACCCACTCATGGATGCCGTCGCACGCGCCTACGGTTTCGTTCCAAATCTGGCGGGCATAGTGGCGACCTCTCCGGCACTCGCGGAAGGCTACCTCACCCTGATGCTGGAACCGGGCGACGGAAGGGTCACCAAGCCGTCGCTTCTGGCACGCCAGACTCTGGATCCCACGATCCGCCGCCACCGCTACAGTTTCTTTCCCCTGGACTACTCGGTGATGTTCTGCGACGATTATGACCGGCTCACGGGAAACATCAATTTCCAGGACAACCTGCTCAACATTCTTCTCAGCCGTGACACGCGGGTGCCAGGACAATAGCGGCCAGCACCTCACGCATAAGGGCCCGTTCACTGGAAGCCATTCAACTTCCGGTCGATCCACAAATCAACACTGAAGAAACGCCCGGCACCAATGAAGAACAAAACCAGCAGCATAATGAAATAGGTGGCCGCAAATTTGATGCCGTTGTTGAGTACCACAAAACCGCCCTGTCCGGTCAGCCAGTCATAGTTACCGCGTTGCTGAAGTATGTCTCTGGCTGCACTGAGCCGTTCAGCCGCTTCCTGCGCATCAGCGCAGTTGAACAGGCAAAACTTGGTGTCGGCGATCGCCTGCCAACCGTGTTGCCAGTGCACTGAAACGATCGCGACAAGCATGGTGAAGATCAGAGGGACCGAAATCCAGCGCACCGCCAGCCCGATTACCAGCAAAACGGCGCCGATGGTTTCGGTGGATACGGCCAGCCAGGCCATAACGGTAGGGAAAGGCAGGGCCAGACCCCAGTCCGGATTACCCAACCAGACGGCGGTGCTTTCGATGTCGGCAAGCTTGCCGGTGCCCGCCATCCAGAAGATCGGCGCCAGGTACAGTCTCAGGGCCAGCGGACCCAGGAAGTCGAAGATGCGTGTGGTATTCAATAATCGCTGAAAAAAAACGAAGTAAATCCATGTGCGCTATGCCTCAGAACATTGTTTTTTGGAACCGGCGCAGATAAGCGCCGTCCAGGGGTGGCAGGCCGACCACGCCTGCTCCCTGGACGAAATCGCTTCCGGCATGCGTGGATAGCCGTACCCTACCTGCTGCCACCGCACTTGCCTTCGCCGCATTTACCTTCGACGCCGCTCTTGACCTTACCCTTTTCACCTTCACACTTTCCTTCGGCCGCTCGTGCGACCATGTAACCGCCCGGCAATTGCGCCATTGCGAAGGGATTGTCCGCAGCATTGCCAACAGCGGTACCTGACAGCGTGGTTGCAAATGCAGCACCCAGGGGTTTCATCGATACTTTCTAAGCCATTTTCGGTAATCTCCAAAATAGACACGGCCAATCGCCGCCCAAGGTGTCACGCATTTCCGTTAATCAGCGCGCCCACTGAACATTGGTCGAATTCAGCGCTCCCGCATTACAAGTGTTTTCCAACCTCACCGGTCCTCAATGCCTTACAATTAGTTCACAGCTACGTTTACGTCGGCAGCGCTTACGCCCGAGAAACGCAAACGTGGCAGGTTGTCGACGCCCAAAAATCATCGAATACCCCTGCCAGCAAGTCCGGTCTAAGACGCATTTCCTGTAACGGTTCCCGCGCATGCTCGACTAACTGAGGGTTACAGATCGGACGCGCTGTTTACTGCTGCCAGATCTGACCGGCAACAACTCTATCAGCTTGCCTCGGGAGTAAACCGTTGGCAGAACAGCCCGACACAAACCGCGACTTTCCTGTTTCATTAGGAAGAACTATGGTGCATGTTTCCCTGGGACGCCGCGAATGCGGCACATTTCAAAACGCTATCGAGCAGGAATGGCTGGTGGCCAACGTTATCGGTGGCTTTGCCTCGGGTACGATCTGCGACACCAAAACCTCCCGTAACAGTAACGAATCGATAGTATGGCTGGTAGAGCGGGATGTTGGTGGAAGCCGCAAGGCACCGATATCAATATACATTTATTCTCGCAATGCCGTAATTTAAACTACCGGCCTCAGCATTATGCGTGGCAATCTTGGGTTGTATCCTATTGTTTTACACGCGATCAAACGGGGGCCCGTTGCCTCGATTGCATAACCGCGCTCAACCCAGTCCCGAGAAAGTCCCGTACGGATTGCTGGCTCCGAACAGTACACATAATGAAGTCGACCATATCTTTACCCACAGCTGACGCATTCTTTGTAAGTTAGCGTAGCGGCACCCGTGGAGCCGGCGGTGGTTTAAGAGACGTGACGATGTGATCAAATGCCGCGGGCGCCACGAGTTCAAACAGACCGGTCCCGAGCACAAGAAGGGCAAAAACCAGTGTTATGACAGCGCCAATACGATGTGGCAGTGTCGCAAGGAACATAAGAATCGAGGCGTTCATGCCTTCTTCACCGCACAACCAGCCCAACGCTGTACACAGAAAGATAAAACCAAGAGGCGCGATCACAAACCCGGGTCTTGCGCTGATTAGACGCTCGGTTGCATCGCCAGCTCCAAAAAACACGACTCCGGCAATCACCAGGATTCCGATGCCTAACGTAAAGGACAACAGACCCCAGAACACAGCGCAAAGACCTCGAAACTTAAAGCGGGAACTGCTGGTGAGGCTGTCCGAACTCGGGTGCATTTCAAAATAGCGCATGCGGAGAGAATCCACACCCACGGAGACAAGACCAAACCCGAGGATGCAAACACCCGTGGCCAGCAATTTCGGCAATGACAGTTTATCGCCAGCGTAAATGAGGACCATGGCCAACAGGAATATGACTGGGAGTAGGTATGCTTGATGCTTGTTATCTTTCATGTGATACAAGCTACGATGCGTGGCGAATTCCTAAGTGCCCCAGAAAACCATAACCCAGCCAGGGCCGGGATAGGCATTGCCTGATTACACACTGTCTGTTTCCTGATCCGCACTCTGTTCCTTACCTCAGTGCAGTATGTGACTCTATCGCCGCCCGGTGAGAAATGCGGGCTAGGGCGAATTCGTAATCTTCGCCCGAAAACGATGACTTGGATAGTCTTGCCCCAGATAGCAGGATTCCCTATTTTCTCTGCCATGAAAGATCTGTTGGTACTCCTCATACATCTGTTAACCACAGTCGCCAAAGTCCTGGGACCTGGCGGAGCGAAGGCCGTCGTCGCTGACCGCCTGCTGACGAAACAGCAGCTCCTGATCATCAATCGCTCCCGGCGACGCGCACCCTATCTCTTGACACTTGATCGATTCCTGGACCATGCGATCTTCTGGATCGCCAGCGACCTAGAGAAAAAGCTGGAAGAATTTCACCACTATTACAACACTCATCGTGTGCACACTTCGCTGGAAAGCAATACACCGTTAGAAACCTGCGGCAAATCTAGTATCCGCCGCGCTGATCTCAACCATTTGCGGTGGAAATCTCATTGCAGCGGGCTATATCAGTTACCCTTAGTAGCCAGAGCAACAATTCGCCATACACAGGCGGCTGACCGCGTCTGCGCGGAAAACTCCCGCACAAGCCCCCACACTGGTATTGCTGCGTCAAGCGTAGCCAATCACGCTCTTGTTTAAGGGAGTGAAAAAAAAAGACTTTTATGGTGGCTACGGGTGGACTTGAACCACCGACCTCAGCATTATGAGTGCCGCGCTCTAACCAGCTGAGCTACGTAGCCAAATCTGGAATCGGCCGTCTGTACGGGCCGCCGTTGAGTGGAGCGGAATTGTAGGTTTTCCGGCTTATATTGTCCAGCCAGCAGCACTGACAGCCCTGCGCCCTGACCCTCAACTTGCGCAGAGGCGGAATCTGATGCCTCAGACATTGAACCGGAAGTGCATTACGTCGCCGTCCTGGACCACGTAGTCCTTGCCTTCCAGGCGTAACTTACCGGCCTCACGCGCGCCTGACTCACCGCGATAGCGAATGTAATCGTCGAAGCCTATGACCTCGGCGCGAATGAAACCCTTTTCGAAGTCCGTGTGAATGACCGCGGCCGCTTTGGGGGCAGCACTTCCAACCCGGACGGTCCAGGCGCGCACCTCCTTGGGTCCGGCCGTGAAGAAAGTCTGCAGGCCGAGCAGGCGGTAACCGGCGCGAATGACACGGTTCAGGCCAGGTTCCTCCAGCCCCAGTTCCTCGAGGTAGGCGCTGCGTTCCTCAGCATCCAGTTCAACCAGTTCAGCCTCGATGGCCGCACAGATGGCAACGCACTCACTGCCCTCGGCCTCGGCAATCTTCTGAACCGCATCGAGATCGGGGTTGTTCTCCAGGCCATCCTCGGCAATATTGGCAATGTACATGGTCGGCTTGAGGGTCAGCAGATGCAGGTCATGAATCTGCCGGCGCTGCTCTTCATCAAGTTCCAGCGTCCGTGCCAGCTTGCCCGCGTCGAGATGCATGCGAATTCTTTCCAGCAGCACCAACCTTGCTTTGGCTTCCTTGTCACCGCTCTTGGCGACCTTCGACACGCGGTTGATATTCTTTTCAACGGTCTCGAGATCGGCGAGCGCCAACTCGGTATTGATCACCTCGATATCCCCGACAGGATCGACCTTACCCGAGACATGCACGACGTTCTCGTCGGCAAAGCAGCGCACGACCTGCGCAATCGCATCGGTCTCGCGGATGTTGGCGAGAAACTTGTTGCCGAGCCCTTCGCCCTTCGAGGCACCGGCGACCAGCCCGGCAATGTCGAGAAAGTCGACTGTGGCATGCAGTACCTGCTCGGGGCGCACGATCTCTGCGAGTTGCTCGAGACGTGGATCCGGCACCGGCACCACGCCGACGTTCGGCTCGATGGTGCAGAAGGGATAGTTTTCCGCCTGAATTCCCGCCTCGGTCAGCGCGTTGAAGAGTGTTGACTTACCGACGTTGGGTAGACCGACGATACCGCACTTGATGCTCATAACAGCTCAGGTAAAAGAGGAAAGACTCGAGGCGTCAAGCAACGCCCTGCTACTTGCGTGGCTGTTGCATTTCCGACTTCCATACGTTCTATCCGTTGTCATTGATCTTTCCGCCAGCCCCTGAATGCAATTTGTGCATTGCCCTTTCCAGCTCCCCGGAAACCGCCAGGGGCATTACCTCGAGCGCCTGATCCATCGCCTGCTCGATGCACTGCCGCTCATCCGCCGAGGCCCTGTGAAGCACATAGTCGATCACCTGGTCCCGATGACCGGGATGGCCGATGCCGATGCGCAGCCGCAGGAAATCGTTGCCACCCAGATGCGCGATCAGATCGCGCAGACCGTTGTGGCCGCCGTGGCCACCGCCCTTTTTGAGACGCGCCGTACCCGGCGGCAGATCCAGCTCATCATGGACGACCAGAATCTCGCCACGCGGAATCCGGAAGAATCCGGCCAGCGCTGCCACCGCCCCGCCACTGCGGTTCATGAACGTCGTGGGTTTCTGCAGGCGGCAATCGTGACCCTTGAGTTCACAGCGGCCGACATCGGCATGGAACTTTGCCTCGTAGTGCAGGCGACAGCGGTGGTGGTCGGCAAGCCGGTCAACAAACCAGAACCCGGCGTTATGCCGGGTCTGTTCATATTCCGGCCCGGGGTTGCCCAGACCGACGATGAGCCGGACGGTCATCACCGCTGCCGTCGCCGCACAAACAGTCGGGATCAGTCCTCGCTGGTCGCCGCACCCTTGGCGGGCTTCTCCGCTTCAGCGGCGGGCGCTACTACTTCCGCCTCCGCCTCCTCTTCCTCGACCTCGACCTCCACCGCCGGCGGCTGGACCGCGATAAGCTGTTGGTCGACCTCGTTGCGCTCATCCTCGTCGAGTTTGTCGAAATTGACCAGGTCAACCAGCCTGACGCCCTCGGGCAATTTGATTTCACTCAGATGGACGCTGTCACCGATTCTCAAACCGGAGGCATCGATCTCGATGTATTCGGGCAGATCCTTGGGATAGCACTCGACTTCCACGTCCATGGCGTTGTGGGTAACCACCCCCCCTTCCAGCTTCACGCCGGGACAATCGTCCTCACCCACAAAATGCAGCGGCACACTCATGCGCAAGAGTTCTCTCGCCTGCACGCGTTGCAGATCGACGTGCAAGATGGACGGCTTGCTGGGATGTCGCTGCATATCGCGCAACACCACTTGCTCGGACTGGTCGCCGATATGTATCGACAGGATATGCGAATAGAACGCTTCGTTATCCAGGCTTTTCAATAACTCCTTCTGTACCAGTGACAGGGACCGGGGCGGCTTGCCACCACCGTACAGGATCGCCGGCACCTTATTTTCACGACGCAGGCGGCGGCTCGCACCCTTCCCCATGTCATCGCGCGGCTCGGCGTGCAATTCAAATGACGCACTCATTTTTTACTCTCCACTATCGATCAACACTATGTCCCCCGCGACCAGGGGAACCCGTTGCGGCAGCGGCCCTGGCCGCGAACCATGCTGTGCAGACGGTCCGCAGGCAAACCCGCTCCTGCATCAATCCATAAACATCGAGCTGACTGACTCTTCCTGGCTGATCCGCAGCATGGTTTCGGCCAGCATGTCGGCGATGCTCAGCTGCCGGATCCGCGCACACTCGCGCGCATTATCGTGCAGCGGGATGGTATCCGTCACGACCAGTTCGTCCAGCTCGGAACGATTGATATTGTCAATCGCCCGGCCGGACAGCACCGGGTGCGTGCAGTACGCCACCACGCGCGCGGCACCATGCCGCTTCAAGGCCGCGGCGGCCTGGCAAAGCGTGCCCGCCGTATCCACCAGATCGTCAATCAGCACGCAGTCGCGGCCTTCCACCTCACCAATGATGTGCATGACCTTGGCTTCATTGGCCTTGGGCCGCCGCTTGTCGATAATCGCCATGGCCGCATCATCCAGGCGCTTGGCAAGCGCCCGGGCACGTACCACGCCACCCACATCCGGTGACACGACCATCAGGTTCGGGTACTTCTGCCGCCAGATGTCGCCCAGCAGGATCGGCGAGGCATACACGTTGTCGACCGGTACGCCAAAGAAGCCCTGGATCTGATCCGCATGCAGATCGACGGTCAGCACCCGGTCGGCACCGACGTTGCCTATCATGTCCGCTACGACCTTGGCCGTAATCGGCACCCGCGCCGACCGTGGCCGGCGGTCCTGACGGGCATAGCCTAAGTAGGGAATCACCGTGGTGATGCGATAGGCGGAAGACCGCCGAATCGCGTCGACCATGACCAGCAACTCCATCAGGTTGTCGTTGGTCGGCTGGCAGGTGGGCTGCACAATGAAGACGTCGCGGCCACGGACGTCCTCCATGATCTCCACCATGATCTCGCCATCGCTGAAGCGGTCAACAATGGCTTTGCCGAGCGGCATGCGCAGCTGGTTAACGATGGCGCGTGCCAGCTCCGGGTTGGCATTACCCGTAAATACCACCATACGGCTGTCTGCAGTATCCGCCACCCGCGTCCTCACTATGTTCCCGGACAATGCCGGCCGCCGCCGACTACGCCAATATGGCTGGGGCGGGAGGATTCGAACCTCCGCATGCCGGCACCAAAAGCCGGTGCCTTACCGCTTGGCTACGCCCCAATGGTTCCGAACTCAGAATACAGTTCGCATTGAATCAGACTGCTGAATCCAGGGCCTCAATAAGCGGTGAGCGATTGCGGCCCCGGGCCACCAATCCACGCCAGCCCGCCGGCAGTTTCGACAGGACGTCCTTGGCCGTCTCACGCCGCTGAAAAGCGGCAAACACACAAGCGCCGGTGCCTGTCAGCCGCGGCGCGGCATAGCGGCCAAGCCAGTCCAGTGCCTCGGCAACCTCCGGATAGCAGCGACGCACTACCGGCTCACAGCGATTCAACCCACCGCCCGCGAGAAAGTCGGCTATTGTGATAGGGGGCGCATCGCGTGTCAATTGCGCATCTGAAAAAACCTCAGCCGTTGATACTCTTACGTCAGGGTCGATGACGAGAAACCAGGGTTCCGGCAGTGCGATCGGGCGCAGGTCTTCGCCCACACCCTCGCCCCATGCTGCCTGCCCTCGCACAAAAACCGGAACATCGGCGCCCAGTTCCAGTCCCAGTGCCGCGAGCGCATCAACCTGCAGGCCGGTCTGCCACAGGCGATTGAGCACCACCAGTACGGTTGCTGCATCCGAACTGCCGCCGCCCAGTCCGCCGCCGACGGGAAGCTTCTTGTCGAGCCGGATATCGACGCCAAAGCTGCTGCCGGTGGCCGCCTGGAGCAATCGCGCGGCACCGAGTGTGAGATCCATCGCGGGCGCGATATCCTGAACAGCCTGCGTGCGGCGGATGATGCCGTCATCCCGCACAGCAAAGTAAAGCTCATCTGAAAAATCAATGAATTGGAAAACTGTCTGCAGCAGATGGTAGCCATCGGCACGCCGCCCGACAATGTTCAGGAACAGGTTCAGCTTGGCCGGTGCCGGCCAGGGCCCGGATACCCCTGCATCGCCGCCAGCCGCGCCCTGTGCCGCATCAGCGGCCACTGCCACCGCCGTCGATTGCTTCCCAGCGGTCGATGATCAGGCGCGCCTGCAGATCGGGGCGTTCGAAATCGATCCTGCCAGGCAGGGTGCCACCCCCGGGGGCTGGTTGATACCGGCTGTAGTCGATCTGCCAACCTGACTGGATCAGTTGTTCCGGCCTGCCCTCCACGTCACGCTGCCACTGGGCGGTCGGACCCGGTTGCGCCTCGCCCCGCACCCAGTACCGCAATCCCGAGACAGGCAGTTCCCATCCCAGATGCTGCCGCATCAGCGTCTCTGCGTCGCCGGCCGTGTCGCGTTGGCCCCTTGCATCCTGAAGCGCCACCCTGTCACCATCACCCTGCAGCAAGAGCGCGCCCTGCCCAAGCGGGCCCTGGAGGCGCAGATCGAAGGTTTCCGGCGACTGGCGCCACACCAGACCCGCGTGCCAACCCTCCTCCCCGTAGTGGACCGAAATACGCCCGGTCAAGCGCCATGCCGTCCAGTCCGGCGGCCGCCAGTGTTCACGCAGACCTTCCCGCTCGGACACTGGCGCAAGGCTGCATGCTGCAAGAGGCAGGGCGAGTACGACGAGCAGGAATAACCGGGCAGGCTGGGAGCGGTTCACTGCAGAAAGTTGGACATCACATCCCGCAGAATCACATTATCGGGGTTCTTCTCCCGCGCCTGCTCCCACACCTTGCGGGCACCGGCCTGGTCACCTGACACCCACAGAACCTCACCCAGGTGGGCGCCAATCTCGCCGTCATGGCCGCTGTCTTCATAAGCCTGGCGCAGATAGCGGATCGCCGCCTTGGTATTTCCCAGGCGATACTGAACCCAGCCCATGCTGTCGATGATTGCCACCTCATCCGGCGCCAGTTCCAGCGCCTTCTGGATGTAGCCCAGCGCTTCGGCAAGCCTGTCGGTGCGATCGGCGAGGGTATAACCCAAGGCGTTGAGCGCGTGGGCGTTCTCGGGATCCAGCTCCAGAATGCGCAGCAGGTCGCGTTCCGTCTGAGCGATATTGTCGAGCTTCTCGGCGAGCAGGGCCCGCGCATACAGCACATCCTTGTTGTCCGGACTGATCGCAATGACCTTGTTGTAGAGCGCCATGGCCTGCTCGAGCTCACCGGCCTGAACCAGAAGGTCACCCTCGACGAGATAAAGACGCAGCGCCAGTCGGGGATCGCGCGCGCGCACCCGCGCCAGCAGCCGGCGCGCACCCTGGAGATCGCCCTGTTTCATCAGCAGGTTCGCGGCCCGCACCTTTGCCTCCAGGGAATAATCGCCCTCGTCAACCTTCTCGTACCAGTCGATGGCCGCCGGATAATCCTCACGCTGCTCTTCGATGCGACCCATGAAGTACTGCGCTTCATTCTCGCGCTCGCCGACCTCGATCAAGCTCCGCAGGTAGCGTTGCCCGCGGTTGAGTTGTTCATTATCGATGGCGAGCAGGGCGAGCGCGTACAGCGCATCGGCGTTATCGGGCGCTGTCTTCAGCACGTGTTCAAACTGCATTTCGGCGTCGCTGTACCGCTTCTGTTCGATCAGCAGTCGCGCGTATGCAAGGCGCAGATCCACGTTCCCCGGTTGCTGCTGAACAGCCTCGCCAAGCCCGGCCAGCGCCTGTGCGATATCCCCGCCCTTGAGCTGTATCGTCGCACGCAGGATCAGGGCCTCGGCCCAGTCGCGTCGCAACGCCAGCGCCTGTTCCACATTACTCAAGGCAAGCGGCCAGCGGTTGTAGTGGACAGCCAGTTGCGCATAGGCCAGCCAGGCCTCGGCGGATTGCGAATACTGTTTGGTCAGCGCACCCATGACACGCAAGGCAGCCTCCAGGTCCTGCTCATTGGCGAGCAGTGAGGCCATGCGCTGGAAGGCCTCCGACGTCTTGTCGGAGCTCTCGATCAAGGAAACAAGGTGCTTCAGCGCGCCCGCCTCATTGCCTTCGCGCAATTCGAGCGTCGCCAGGGCCTGCAGTGCATCCGGCTCCCGCGGCGCAAGTTCGACCCAGCGGCGTGCTGCGAGGACGGCGGCCTTTTCGTCCTTGGCGTACAGCGCCACCCGCAGCGCCCGTTGCGCGACACGCGCGTCAGCCGATGCTTTCATGGCCCTAAGATAATGCTCGACCGAGACGTCGAGTTGCCCCCGCTCACCGGCCATTTCGCCGGCGAGAATGTCGAACAGCAAGGGCCCTGTCAGGGTTTCCTGAACAACACCGGGGGAGCCCACGTTTTCGGTGTGCGGCCGTGCCGGATCCGCATCCGGGACGGGTGCCAGTTCTGCCGCGCCCTGCGGTTTCGGAGCAAGCTCCGAGCAGCCGCCAGCCAGCACAAAGAACAGACTAATCAGAGGAACTGCAAGGTGTTTCATCATACTCGGCCACATCGACTGGCGTCATTCCCATCATAACGGATATCAGGCAACATTGTATTCTATCCCCCTGAGCTTACGGGAGAAACCATTTAGCGACTGATTCCCTGGTTTAGCTGACCGTATCTGACACCATCTGACACCCGAAAAATCCCGATGGTTCGCTGATTACCCCTGCCGAGGCAGCAAGCAATGTTCCCAGATTCCAGGTGCACACGGATTATTCGCAGGCTTCCGGCTTGTATTCGCGCAGCCCATCACGCAGAATTTCGTCGCTGTCTCCAGTCCGATACGCATCCATGCCTCTGATCATACTCGGGATTAATCATCGCACTGCCCCGGTTAAAGTGCGCGAGCAGGTCGTGTTTCCAACGGAGGCGCTGCCCGCCGCCCTGCGCGAACTGACAGAGATCCCGAACGTAGAAGCGGCGTCGATCCTCTCGACCTGTAATCGCACGGAGCTCTGCTGCATCGTTGAAAGCTGCGCGCCCGACGTCGAGGATGACGATGCCATAAGAATACAAGAGTGGTTGAGCCGCTATCATCAACTGCCACTCGCTGACTTACGGCCTTTCCTCTACGTCCATACCAATCACAGCGCCGTACGCCACATCCTGCGGGTCGCATCCGGACTCGACTCAATGATCCTGGGTGAACCGCAGATATTCGGCCAGATAAAGACGGCCTACCAGGTGGCTGACAATGCAGGTACCCTGGACATCCATCTGCGGCGCCTGTACCAGCATACTTTTTCAGTTGCAAAACAGGTACGTACCGACACAGAGATCGGGGCAAGCCCGGTCTCGGTCGCCTTTGCCGCGGTGAGCCTGGCGCGACAGATATTTGGCGATCTCAACAGCCACACCGCACTGCTCATCGGGGCGGGCGAGACCATCGAGCTGGCGGCGCGTCACCTGCACGAAAAGGGACTCGGGCGGATGATTGTGGCGAACCGGACCCTGGAGCGCGCGCATGCGCTGGCGGGCGAATTCGACGGTTATGCCATTTCACTGTCGGAACTCTCGGCGCACCTGGCGGAAGCCGATATCATTATCTCCTCCACGGCCAGCCCGCTGCCCGTCGTAGGGAAGGGAAGCATGGAGACGGCACTCAAGCAGCGCAAGCACCGCCCGGTCTTCATTGTGGATGTTGCCGTGCCCAGGGATATTGAACCGGAGATCGCAGATCTCGAGGACGTCTACCTGTACACGGTAGATGACCTCCAGGAGGTTATCCAGGAAAACCTCAAGTCACGCCAGGACGCCGCCAAGCAGGCGGAAGAAATCATTGACGTCCAGGCCGGCCACTTCATAGGATGGCTGCGCTCGCTCGATGCGGTATCGACTATCTGCGAGTACCGCGGCGAAGCGCAGCGTCTGCGCGATGAGGTGCTAGCGAAGTCACGTCAGCAGCTCGCTCAGGGCAAGGAGCCGGGCGACGTCCTGGCCTATCTGGCACACACGCTCACCAACAAGCTGATTCATAGGCCAAGCGCCAATCTTCGGCAGGCAGGTTATGAAGGCAAGCGGGAGCTGGTTGAGGCCGCCCGGCAACTCTTGTGCAATCGGGACAAGGATCAATCCTGAAAGGATTTCCGTGAAAGAAAGTATTCAACGCAAGCTGGAATCGCTGCTCGATCGCCATGAGGAGATCGGCGCGCTGTTGTCAGAACAGGACGTTCTGGCAGATCCGGACCGTTTCCGTTCCCTCTCCATCGAGTACGCGCAACTCGAACCCGTGGTCAAGTGTTTCCGGGAATACCGCCAGGCGAGCAATGACCTGGCATCCGCCGAGGAGATGCTCAGGGATCCCGACCCGGAGTTGCGTTCCATGGCCAGCGAGGAACAGGCGGCGACCCGCTCACGTCGTGAATCGCTCGAATGGGATCTGCAGAGGCTGCTGCTGCCACAGGATCCCAACGACAACAGCAACATCTTCCTCGAGATTCGTGCGGGCACGGGGGGTGATGAGGCGGCCCTGTTTGCGGGCGACCTTTTCCGTATGTACGCCCGTTACGCCGAACTGCGGGGCTGGCGCATCGAGATACTGAGCGAGAATCCGGGTGAACACGGCGGCTACAAGGAGATCATTGCGCGCCTCGTCGGACAGGGCGTTTACTCACGTCTCAAGTTCGAGTCAGGCGCCCACCGCGTGCAGCGGGTCCCGGCCACCGAATCACAGGGACGCATACACACGTCCGCGGCGACCGTTGCGGTCTTGCCCGAAGTAGAAGATGTCGAACCCATTGAGATCAACCCCGCAGACTTGAAGGTGGATACCTATCGTGCCTCGGGCGCAGGCGGACAACACGTCAACAAGACCGATTCGGCGGTGCGCATCACGCATCTGCCGTCAGGCATTGTCATCGAATGTCAGGATGAGCGCTCGCAACACAAGAACCGCGCCCGCGCCATGTCGCTGCTCGCGGCCAGGCTGGTCGCCGCCGAGCGTGATAAACGTGAAGCGCATCAGGCGCAAACCCGTCGCAACCTGGTCGGCAGCGGTGATCGCTCCGAGCGCATTCGTACCTATAACTTTCCGCAGGCACGGCTGACAGATCACCGCATCAATCTGACCCTCTACAAACTGGAGGAGATCCTGGCAGGAAACCTGGACCTCGTCATCGATCCGCTGACCAGCGAGGACCAGGCGGACCGCCTGGCCGCCTTGCAGGAGGAGGGATGAGAGTCAGCCGGCCTGCGAATAGCAAGGCCACGATCGGCAACCCGGTTGCCGCGGAAAAACACGGACGAACGCATGAACCGTCGTTGCCGTGCGCGACTGTGGATTGCGCGGCTCTTGTCATGGCGAGCCGTCTCTCGCAGACAGGCGCCTCCGCCCTGCCCACGCCTCGCCGCTCAGGCTCAAGCCAATGACCCCGTCGAGTATCCGCCGGGCCCTGGAAAACGCCGTACGTCGACTCGCGCCCTTGCACAGCTCCGCCCGCCTGGATGCCGAGGTGCTGCTTGCCTTTGCCCTCGGCCGCCCGCGAAGCCACCTTCACACATGGCCGGAACAGCCGCTTGGCGAACTTGCGGCGCAACGCTTCAGGGAACTGGTCGCGCGGCGAGTCGCAGGCGAGCCGGTGGCCTATCTCACCGGCAGACGCGAGTTCTGGTCGCTCGAGCTCGAGGTGAGCCGCGACACACTGATACCGCGACCGGAAACCGAAACGCTGGTCGAACAGGCGCTCGCTCGCATCCCCGGGGACAGTCCGTTGCAGATCGCCGACCTCGGCACCGGCAGCGGCGCCGTCGCACTCGCCATAGCCCATGAACGTCCGGCCTGCCGGGTGCTTGCCACCGAGCGTTCAGCGGCGACGCTGCGGGTCGCAGCCCGCAATGCGCAGCGACTGAAATTGCGCAACATCCGCTTCGTTCAGGATGACTGGTGCGCCGCCCTGGGTGCGGCGACCCTGGACATGATCGTCAGCAACCCGCCCTACGTCGCCGAGCAGGACCCGCATCTGGGTCGTGGCGATGTCCAGTTCGAGCCCCGCTCGGCGCTGGTTGCCGGGCGCGAGGGCCTGGACGCAATCGCAGCCATTGTCGAAGACGCCCGCCGATCACTGCGACCCGAGGGCCTCGTGCTGCTCGAACACGCCGACGACCAGGCCGATTCCGTATCCAAGCTGTTGATCATAAAATCCTATTCCGGAATTCAATGCTATCGCGATGACAGTCACCAGCGCCGTGTCACCGTTGCGCGGCGGGGCTGAAGCAGCAGACCCGCCCTGTCGCGACAATAAACAGCAAACCTGGAAATCACTTGATTATCCGGATCAAAGGGATAGCATGAAGCCATGGGCGCCCCAGACCCTGAACGCACCAAGCATCGGGAAGTTCATTTCCGCGCACCCCCTGCGGCGGCGGATCAGGCTCACCATGCGGCATTGGCGCTGAGGAAAGTGGAAGGCATACTGAATGCCCATGCGAGCGAAGGGCCCGTTGTTCACGTCAGCTACGATCTCACCGAGATCTCTCTGCAGCTCATCGATTGCCTGCTGATCGAGCTGGGGTTCCACCTCGATAACAGCCTGCTCGCCAAGCTGAAGCGTGCGCTGTACTACTACACGGAGCAGGCCGAACAGGAAACGCTCGGGTGTCAGCGCGGCGGAGATTGTACCCAGGCCATTTTCATCAACCGCTACCAGCACCTGCAGCACGGCTGTCACGAGGACCGTCCCGATCACTGGCGACACCTTCGCTAGCACGATGATGAGGATCAGCGGTGGTCGCCCGGATCCAAGTCATGTGCACGGAACCATTGCTGCAGAAACGCGGTCGCCGACCGCGATTTGTGTCGAGGCCGATGTCATCCCATGGATCTGACTGATTCCGAGCTGCTGCGTTACAGCCGTCAGATCATGCTGCCCGACTTCGGGATCGAGGCCCAGGAACGCCTGCTCACCTGCAGGGCGCTGGTGATCGGCGCCGGCGGCCTGGGTTCGGCGGCTGCCATCTATCTGGCCGCTGCCGGCATCGGCGGCCTGATTATTGCCGACCACGACACCGTGGATCTTTCCAATCTGCAGCGACAGATCCTGCACGGGACCGCGGATCTCGGGCGACCCAAGGTGGACTCTGCCCGCGAGCGTCTGCGCGAGATCAACCCGGCGCTGGAAATCATAGCACTGGCCGCACGGCTGGAGGGACAGGCGCTGGAACGCCAGGTTCGCGATGCCGATATCGTTATCGATGCCAGCGACAACTTCACGACTCGATTCGCCATCAATATCGCCTGCGTCCTGAACGGTACGCCACTCGTTTCCGGCGCGGCCATCCGCTACGAGGGGCAGCTCACAGTGTTTCGCTCGGACCTCGCCACGGGACCCTGTTACCATTGCCTTTATCAGGAAGGCATCGAAGAAGAACAGACCTGCGCCGAAAATGGCATCCTGGCGCCCGTGGTCGGCATCATCGGCAGTCTCCAGGCACTGGAGGCGGTCAAGGCACTGACTGGCATAGGCGAGACACTCTGCGGCCGCCTGCTACTGTTTGATGGGAAGCATCTCGAATGGCGCACGCTGGCGCTCAAACGTGATCCCTCGTGCCGGGTTTGCAGCACACGCCATGTATCCTGACGCGTTGCTAAACCCGCTGTCGTGACCGGGAAACTGCACCCGGTTTTGTCGCTGAGCGATACCCGCCTAACGCAAGAGACGGCACGGGTTTCTCGCCGCCGCCACCGGTCAGCTATCATGGGATGCCCCGCTCGTACTCTTTCAACTTGACAGTAACGGATGCTGAGAAATCAAGCTGAGTGCCAGTATTCCTATTTATCGTTTATCCCCACGGAAGCCACTGAAGAACATGGAAAGAACGAACACCCATTAGAATTTCTTCCGTGTCCTTCAGTGGCTTCCGTGGCCATCACATCCGTCATCATTGGATTGAAAAAGCACCAGGCTTACGCACTCTGAGTCAACCCCGTCATGTCAGGTATCAAACTGCCGCGTCCGCTGGTAAAGCAGCTACTCAGCGAGGCACAACACTCGCCGTCCGCAGAAGTATGCGGACTGATCAGTGCCCGTGAGGGCGAGCCGTTTCGAGTCTACCCGGTTCCCAATGTATCGCAGACACCCGCGCGGTTTTTCACCCTGGATGCAAAGGCGCAGATCGATGCCATGCGAACCATGCGCGCGGCGGGCGAAGAGCTATTCGCGATATACCATTCTCACCCCGACGGTCCCGCCACGCCCTCTGCCGAAGACCTTGCGCAGGCCGCCTATCCCGAGGCGCTTTACCTGATCATCTCACTGCAAGCGCAACAGGCACCGCAGCTGCGCGGCTTCTGGCTGCGCGGCGGTCAAGCCGAACCTGTCGAACTGGAAATCTAACCCGCATTTCTCACCGGGATCCCGGATGCTGGCGCAGGGCTCGTGTGTCCGGACGCCGCGCTGGGCGAAGCCAGGAAAGCGAAAGGTCCAGTAGACCTTTCGCCTGCCGAGCGGGCTTGGCACAGCCGAGCCCTGGGCGCGATAAAGTGGTAGCTGTAGCTACCACTTGAGTGAAGCGCAAGTCGCGGCCGCGACACGGGGCCGTAGGCTAGTCGCGGGAGTGGCCGTAAGCGCGCCGGCTTCGCACCTACGCTTGCGCGCCCGCGAGCCGGGGCGCCGGGCGCGCGAGAACCAGCCAGGGCCGGGATAGGCATTGCCTGGTCACATACCGTCTTTTTCCTGGTCCGCACTCTGTTCTTTACCTCCGTGCATTATGTGACTCTATCGCCGCCCGGTGAGAAATGCGGGCTAACGGCAGCCGATACCCGCCTGGCTGCCAATGCGGTGCTAATGCCTGGTGGGCGGCACCCTCGGCTGATCGCAAGCCGCAAATAACTGCTCGACGTCGACCGGGTCAAACGCGTAACGCTGATTGCAGAACTCGCAGGTCACACCGACTTCGCCTTCCTCGTCGATAATTTGCCTCACTTCGTCATAACCCAGCCCGCGCAACATCAGTTCGATGCGTTCGCGCGAACAGCTGCAGCGGAAACTGACCGGCCGGGCGTTGAACACGCGTACATCCTCCTCATGGAAGAGTCGCCGCAGCAATTCCCGGTGGGGCAACTCCAGAAGCTCATCGTCCGTCACGGTCGCGCCGAGATGCACCGTGCGTTTCCAGACGTCGGAATCCGCGAGCGTATCAGGCAATGCCTGTATGAGCATACCCGCGGCGCGTTGATCGTTGGCCGCCAGCCACAGTCTCGTATCCAGTTGTTCGGAACGCTGAAAATAGGTTTCCAGTGCCTCGGCGAGGGAATCCTCTGCCTCGAGACCCACAATCCCCTGGTAGCGCTCCCGCCCCTCGCCGGGGTCCAGCGTAATCGCGAGGCGGGCACTGCCGACCAGCTGGCGCAGGGGTCCGGCAACGACCGGCCCTTTCCAGCGAGCGAGCCCGCGTAGCGTCTGGTTGGCGCCTGCCTGAACAACGATCATGTTCACCGGGCCATCACCCTGGATCTGCAGGGTCAACGAACTGCTGGACTTTATCGTCGTCACCAGCAGTGCCGCGGCAGCCAGTGCCTCGCCGAGCAGATCCCGCACCACGGGTGGATAGCGGTGGCGCTCGAGTACCGCTTGCCAGGTGGCATCCAGATGGACCACTTCACCCCTGACATTCGTATCCTCGAAAATAAATCGGTTCAGCGTATCGCCATCTCGCTGGGGCATTCGCCGCCTCCCGTCAATGGTTACACGTAAGATTCTACCCGCCGCCTGCTGACACGAGACGGCAGCGGCTCGCAGCCACGCCGTCACGGCTGCTCCCGCACTCCGTCTTGCCTGCGCTGCCGCGGGGCAGGCTCCCCGCCCGGTTCGCGGGGCGCGAGCATCGCGGCAGGGGCGAGACTGCCTGCAGCTGATCAGCCCTTCAGCATCTGCCTGAGTAATTGATTGACCTCGGCAGGGTTGGCCTTCCCCTGCGAGGCCTTCATGACCTGACCGACGAAGAAACCAAAGAGCTTGTCCTGACCATTCCGGTATTGTTCCAGCTGCCTGGGATTCTGCTCGAGAACCTCGCGGATGACGGCCTCGATCGCAGCCGGGTCGGTAATCTGTTTAAGACCTTTCTTTTCAATGACCCGATCCGCGTCACCCTCCCCGTCCCACATCGCCTCAAAGACCTGCTTGGCGATCTTGCCGGAGATGGTGCCATCGTCAATACGCTGCAGCAGCCCGCCGAGTTGCGCGGCGGAAATCGGACTGTCCGTGACCTCGAATCCGGCCTTGTTGAGTGCCCCGGAAAACTCGCCCATCACCCAGTTCGCCGCCAGCTTCCCCTTGCCGCCACAGCCGGCCACAACCGCCTCGTAGAAGTCTGCCATCTCCCGGGTAGCGGTCAGGACCCCCGCATCATAGGCAGACAGCTCGTATTGCTCCACGAACCGTTGTTTCTTAGCATCCGGCAGCTCCGGCAAGCTGCCCGCAACCTCGTCGATCAGCCCCTCATCGAGTTCGAGCGGCAGCAGGTCAGGGTCGGGAAAATAACGGTAGTCATTGGCCTCTTCCTTGCTCCGCATCGACCGCGTCTCGTCCCGGTTCGCATCGTACAGCCGGGTTTCCTGCACAACGGCGCCACCTGACTCGAGCACGTCAATCTGGCGCTCAATCTCGTAGTTGATCGCCTTTTCCACGAAGCGGAAGGAATTGATGTTCTTGATCTCGGCGCGCGTGCCAAAGCGATGTTCTCCCTTGCGGCGAATGGAGACATTGGCATCGCAGCGAAACGAGCCTTCCTGCATGTTGCCGTCGCAGATGTCCAGATAGCGCACCAGTGTATGCAGCTTCTTCATGTAGGCAACGGCCTCTCGTGCAGAGCGCATATCGGGCTCGGAGACAATCTCGAGCAAGGGCGTACCCGCCCGGTTCAGATCGATACCGGTCATGCCATGGAAATCCTCGTGCAAGGACTTGCCGGCATCCTCTTCGAGGTGGGCACGGGTGATCCCGATACGCTTTGTCGATCCCTCCTCCGGCTCGATATCGAGGTAGCCGTCATACACGATGGGCAGCTCGAATTGACTGATCTGGTAACCCTTGGGCAGATCGGGATAGAAATAATTCTTGCGCGCGAAGATCGAACGCTGCGCCACCGTGGAATGCGTGGCCAGACCAAACTTGACGGCCATGCGCACGACACCGGCGTTCAGTACCGGCAGCACACCTGGCAGCCCGAGATCCACAGCACAGGCCTGGGTGTTCGGCTCCGCCCCGTAGGCGGTTGCCGCACCGGAAAAAATCTTGCTCTTGGTAGCAAGTTGGGCGTGGATCTCCAGACCAATGACCGGTTCCCATTCCATAACTTATGATTCCAGAATCAGATTAGGTGATACAAGAGGAATACACGGCAGCTCGAGCCTCAATCCATTATTCAAGCCCCGGGGGCACACGCAGATGCCAGTCGGTTACCTGCTGATACTGATGGGCCAGATTGAGCAGCCGCGCCTCTTCGAAGTAATTGCCGATAAGCTGCATACCCACCGGCATGTCTTCCGAAAACCCTGCCGGGATCGACATGCCCGGCAGCCCGGCCAGATTGACGGCAATCGTATAGATGTCAGACAGATACATGGTCACTGGATCGTCGACCTTTTCACCCAGCCGGAAGGCGACGGTCGGTGAGGTGGGCCCGGCGATGACATCAACCTCCTGCAGCACCCGCCTGAAATCATCGGCAATAAGACGCCGCGCGCGCTGGGCCTTCAGATAGTAGGCATCGTAGTATCCCGCCGACAGCGCGTAGGTGCCGATCATGATGCGCCGCTTGACCTCGGACCCGAAGCCTTCCCCGCGTGAGCGTTTGTAAAGATCCTCAAGGTCCCTCGGATCGTCGCAGCGATAGCCGAAACGCACACCGTCATAGCGCGACAGATTGGAGGAACATTCAGCCGGAGCAACAACATAGTAGGCTGGCACCGCGAGCGCGGCGTTCGGCAAGCTGACCTCCACCGGCTCGGCCCCGAGTTGCCTGAGTGCCTCGATGGCCGCATCCAGCACCTGGGCGACGCCGCTGTTGATGCCCTCGCCGAAATACTCCCTGGGCAAACCAATGCGCATACCCCTCAGGCCGTTGCCCAGCTGGGCGACATAGTCATCCACCGGGCGATCCACGCTGGTCGAATCGCGTTCATCGAAGCCGGCCATGGCGCCGAGCACCAGCGCGGCATCCTCCGCGCTGCGCGTAAACGGGCCACCCTGATCAAGACTCGACGCAAAGGCAATCATGCCGTAACGGGAGACACGCCCGTAGGTCGGCTTAATGCCGGTTATGCCACACAGTGCCGCCGGCTGGCGAATCGATCCGCCGGTATCCGTGCCGGTCGCGAAGGGCGCCAGACGGGCCGCGACCGCGGCGGCCGACCCGCCCGACGACCCCCCGGGGACGCGGTCCTGGTCCCAGGGATTCCTGACCGGTCCGTAATAGCTGGTCTCATTGCTGGACCCCATGGCAAACTCATCCATATTTGTCTTGCCCAGCATCACCGCGCCGGCCGCCTCGAGCTTCGCGGTCACCGTCGCATCATAGGGCGCGATAAACCGGTCGAGCATGCGCGAACCGCAACTGGTCCTCACACCCCGCGTACAATAGATGTCCTTGTGCGCATAGGGGATGCCCGTCAGGGGACCACCCTCACCGCGCGCCAGCAGGCTGTCGGCATCACGCGCGGCCGCCAGCGCCGGTTCTCGCGTCATCGTGATAAAGCTGTTCAGTTTGCCATCGAGCGCCGCAATGCGGTCCAGCATCGCATGTGTCAGCTCCTCGCTGGAAAAATCTCCGGCCCGCAGCCCGGCGGCCAGTTCAGAAACGGTTTTGTTATGCATCGATAGACCTGCGGAAACTGTGAGTATAGCGACTCATTCGATGACCTTCGGCACCAGGTACAGGCCCGCCTCGACCTTAGGGGCATGCGCCTGGAACTGATCCCGCTGGTTTGTCTCCGTGACCTCGTCAGGGCGCAGGCGCTGGGGCGTATCCAGCGGGTGCGCCATCGGCAGGACACCCGATGTGTCGATGCTATTCAGCTGCTCGACGAAGGCCAGTATGGCGGAAAGATTCCTGGCATAGGTGTCTCTATCAGCCGCGTCGATGCTCAAGCGTGCCAGATGGGCAATGTTTTCGACCTCGGAAGGATCCAGCATCATTAATGACTTCCCTGAAAGATAAGGATTGAAGCAAAGGCGCAAATTAGCACACTCGGCGCCTTGCCCAAAACCCCCGGCGTTGTTACAGTACGCCGGATCTCATCGCAGACGTATGCCTATCCATGTTTGGGTTCAACCGTTTACTCGGCGTCTTTTCAAACGACCTTTCCATTGACCTCGGTACCGCGAATACCCTGATCTATGTGCGGGGCCAGGGGATTGTGCTGAACGAGCCCTCGGTTGTCGCCATCCGGCAGGACCGCGGACCCGGCGGCCCCAAGACGATTGCCGCCGTGGGCCTTGAGGCCAAACGCATGCTCGGCCGGACACCCGGCAACATCACGGCCATCCGCCCGCTCAAGGATGGCGTTATCGCCGATTTTACGGTCACGGAGAAGATGCTTCAGCACTTCATCCATCGCGTCCATGAGGGCCGGGTGTTCCGCCCCAGCCCGCGTGTGCTGATCTGCGTGCCCTGCGGATCCACGCAGGTGGAACGGCGCGCCATCAAGGAATCGGCGGCCGGTGCCGGGGCACGGGAAGTCTACCTGATCGAGGAACCCATGGCCGCAGCCATCGGCGCCGGCATGCCGGTCGACGAAGCGCGCGGTTCCATGGTGCTGGATATCGGTGGCGGCACGTCGGAAGTCGCCGTTATCTCCCTCAACGGTATCGTTTATTCGGCCTCGGTACGAATCGGCGGTGACCGTTTCGACGATGCCATCTTGAATTACGTACGGCGCAACTACGGCACACTCATCGGCGAGGCCACCGCGGAACGCATCAAACACGAAATCGGTTCCGCCTTCCCCGGCAATGAGGTACAGGAAATCGAGGTAAAGGGTCGCAACCTGGCTCAGGGGATTCCCCGCAGCTTTACGCTCAACAGCAACGAGATCCTGGAGTCCTTGCAGGAGCCCCTGTCCGGTATCGTGGGATCCGTCAAAACAGCCCTCGAACAGACACCGCCCGAACTCGGCGCGGATGTTGCCGAACGGGGTATCGTGCTGACCGGAGGTGGCGCCCTGCTCAAGGACCTCGACCGTCTGATCATGGAAGAAACGGGCCTCCCGGTTGTGGTCGCCGAGGACCCCATGACCTGTGTCGCACGCGGTGGCGGGCGAGCTCTTGAACTGATGGACGAGCGCGGCGGCGACGTCTTCTACGTGGATTGACTGGTAGCCGATCGCAGCCAATCCCGGCGCTCCCCGCATCGAGCCATCCTGCGGGGACCGGAAACAGGCCCTTTGGCCGCCCTTCGCAGGCAAAGTATAATCTCTCCGGCCTCTGAGGGCCGGCGATAGACCAGTTTTGCTGCGGGGACTGCGATCAAACTTCTGTTCACACAAGGACCGCCGATTACCGCCCGCCTGGTGGTATTCGTGTTGCTGTCGGTTGCGCTGATGACGCTCGATCATCGGCAGCATCATCTGGGCACCATGCGGGCCAGTCTCTCGGTTATCGTCTATCCGCTGCAATTCCTGGTCAATCTGCCCGGCACCGCCCGCGACTGGCTGGGGGAGTCCTTCGCCACGCGCCGGACGTTGCAGGAGGAAAATGCCCGACTGCGCACGCAGCACCTGGTACTCAAGGCAGACCTGCAAAAACTGGCCGCGCTGGAGGCCGAAAATCTCCGCCTCCGCGAGCTGCTGGATTCTTCCTTTCAGGTGGGAGAACGGGTGCTGATCGCAGAGATCATGGCTGTTGATCTGGACCCATACCGGCACGAGCTGCTCTTGAACAAGGGCACGGGTTACGGGATCTATCCAGGCCAGCCGCTGGTCGATGCAGAGGGGGTCATGGGCCAGATCGTCCACGTCGGACCGCTGACATCGACGGCCATGCTGATTACCGACCCCAACCACGCGATCCCCGTGCAAGTCAACCGCAACGGCCTGCGCAGCATTGCGCTCGGGATCGGATCGCTCAGCGCCCTGTCCCTGCCGCACGTCCCGAACAATGCCGATATCCAGATGGGCGACCTGCTGGTTACCTCGGGCCTGGGCGGTCACTTTCCGCCCGGCTATCCGGTCGCCGAAGTGGTCGAGATTGTACGCAATCCCGGACATGCCTTCGCCTACATTGAGGCCCGCCCCCTGGCCCAACTCAACCGCAGCCGGGAAGTCCTGCTGGTGTGGCTGGCCAAACAGCTGGAGGCGCAAACTGCCGAATCAATCCCGGCGGAAGACCTCCCGGCCACCGGGCCCAGCCCGTCCGCCCCCACCACAACGGCGGCGGCCTCGCCGACAGAAGCCGTGGAAGCGCAGCCATGACCAACCTGACACGTCATCACGGCGGTGCGGTTATCGCGCTGACGTTCATGGTGGCGATGATGCTGACCATCATGCCGCTGCCCGAAACTGCGCGGGTATTCCGACCGGACTGGACGCTTCTGGTACTCGTCTACTGGACACTTGCGCTACCGCTGCGTATTGGGGTAGGCATCGGATGGTCGGTCGGAATCTTTCAGGATGTTCTCACCGGATCGCTGCTTGGCCAGCACGCTCTGTCCTACTCGGTGGTGGCGTATCTCACGCTGAAGCTGCATCAGCGCATCCGGCTCTACCCGCTCTGGCAACAGGCCCTGAGTATTCTGGTCCTGCTGACGCTGGGGCAATTACTGATTCTGTGGGTCAACGGCATGATCGGCCGTCCCATTCAATCCTGGCTTTACTGGTCGCCCTCGGTGTTCGGCGCTGTCGCCTGGCCAGTGGTTTACGTTATTCTGCGCGGTTTACGCCGACAGTTCCGCGTAACCTGAACAGGTCATCAAGCATAGCGACAGGATGAACCGATCTGTGGCTTGCGGCGCCTGGATTCTGGATTCTGGCTACTGAGAGATGCCGCGTCCCGTTGCCATCAAAGACCACCTGCTCGAGAGCCGCCTGTTTTTGCGGCGTTCGATCGCGGCGCTGGTTGCCAGTGGCCTCCTGCTCCTGGCACTCATCGGCCGGCTCATCTATCTGCAGGTATTTGCCTACGAGCATTACAAGACCCTGTCGGAAGACAACCGGATCAAGATTCAGGCGGTGCCGCCCAACCGCGGCCTGATCTACGACCGCAACGGCATCCTGCTGGCAGATAACCTCCCCTCTCACCGGCTGGAAATTACGCCCGAGCAGGTGACCGACATGGACGCCACGCTGGAACGGCTCGGCAAATTGATTCATATCCGGGATATCGATCTGGAGCGTTTCGAGCGGGCCATCGTACGCATGAACCGTTTTGAAGGGGTGCCGCTGCGCTTTCATCTCAGCCCCGTTGAGGTGGCGCGTTTCGCGGTAAACCGACACCTTTTCCCCGGCGTCGATATCCAGGCGGGCCTGTCGCGTTTCTACCCGGCGGGCACGCATGCGTCCCATGCCGTTGGCTATGTGGGACGAATCAACGAAAGCGAACTGCGCCGTCTCGATCCCAGCAGTTACCGCGGCACCACCCACACCGGCAAGGTAGGCATCGAGCGCACCTACGAAGACGTGCTGCACGGCAAGGTCGGATACGAGGAGATCGAAACCAACGCCCAGGGCCGGACGCTGCGTGTTCTTGACCGCCAGAATCCGGTGCCCGGCGCCAGCCTGTACCTCAGTCTCGACTCCCGCTTACAGATCATCGCCGAAGCCGCCTTTGGCGACTTCAATGGCTCGGCGGTCGCTATCGATCCGCGCAGCGGTGAGGTCCTGATGCTGGTCAGCCTGCCCGGCTACGATCCGAATCCCTTCGTCAACGGTATCGAGCTGGCGGACTACCAGGCCCTGAAGATGGACGAGAAACAGCCGCTTTTCAACCGCGCACTGCGGGGTCAGTACCCACCCGGCTCCACTCTCAAGCCCTTCGTCGGCCTGGCGGGCCTGGAACTGGGTATTACGACCCTGTACAGCAAGACATTCTGTCCCGGCTTTTACACCCTGCCGGGCAGTGAGCGCAAATACCGGGACTGGAAACGCTGGGGTCATGGCACCGTCGATCTGGATCACGCGATCGTAGAATCCTGCGATGTCTATTTCTACGATCTGGCCCGATCCCTGGGTATCGATCGCATGCATGATTACCTGATCCAGTTTGGCCTCGGCAAACGCACCGGCATTGATATCCAGGGCGAACTGCCCGGTCTCATGCCATCCAGCGGCTGGAAACGGGCGGCCAGAAACGAGCCCTGGTATCCGGGCGAGACCCTGATCAGCGGTATCGGCCAGGGATTCGACCTGACAACACCGGTGCAGCTGGCCGTTGCCACCGCCGCCCTCGCCACCTATGGCCAGATCGTCACGCCCCGTGTCGTGAAGGCAATCAGGGCGCCAGGGGCCGATACCGTCACACCGGTTGCACCCCCCAAGCTCGACCCGATACCGATTGCGCAGCGCGCCAACTGGATGGCCGTCCTTCAGGCCATGAAGAACGTTGTGCATGGGCAAAAAGGAACCGCGCGGCGTATCGCAGAGAACCTTTCCTACTCCATCGCGGGCAAGACCGGTACCGCACAGGTGTTCGGGCTCAAAGAAGAGGAGAAGTACAACGCGGAGGAGATCGCGTTGAAACTGCGCGATCACGCGCTGTTCATTGCATTCGCCCCGGTGGACGACCCGCGTATCGCCGTGGCTGTTGTCGTTGAGAATGGTGGTTCCGGCGGTGCCGTTGCCGCTCCCATAACCCGGCAGATTCTCGATCGCTTCTTTGAGGACAACCCGTGATTGATTACATCACGCCCGGCTCCGGCACGCGTCGCAGCTGGGCACAACGCCTGCATCTCGATGCCATGCTGCTGCTGGGCCTGGTCGCCGCCTGCATGCTGGGCCTCATCATTCTCTACAGTTCGGCGGGCCAGAGCGAAAACCTGGTTATCGGCCAGGCAGTCCGCCTGGCGATTTCCTTCGGTGCACTCTTTTTTGTTGCCCAGATTCCGCCGCAGTTTCTGTTCCGCTGGTCACCCTGGCTGTTTGGCATCGGTATCGTGTTGCTGGGTGCCGTACTGGCGTTCGGGGACGTCGGCAAAGGCGCTCAGCGCTGGCTCGATGTCGGTGTCGTGCGCTTCCAGCCCTCGGAGATGGTCAAGTTGTCGGTGCCCATGATGATCGCCTGGTATCTGTCTGACACCAAGCTGCCCCCCTCTATGCGGCATCTTTTCACGGCCATTATGTTCATCGTCGTGCCAACACTGCTCATTGCCCGCCAGCCAGACCTGGGTACCGCGCTGCTGATCGGCAGTTCCGGTTTTTTTGTCTTGTTTCTGGCCGGACTGCAGTGGCGCATCCTGATCATACTGTCACTGGCCGCCGCGGGCTGCGCGCCCCTGCTGTGGTATTTCATGCACGACTACCAGCGGCAGCGTGTCATTACCTTCCTCAACCCGGAACAGGACCCGCTCGGTACCGGTTATCACATTATCCAGTCGAAAATCGCAATCGGTTCCGGCGGCCTGTATGGAAAAGGCTGGCTGAACGGCACCCAGGCGCACCTCGAGTTTCTGCCGGAACGCTCCACAGATTTCATTTTCGCCGTGCTCGGCGAGGAATTCGGGCTGATGGGCATCCTCATGCTGCTCGCGATCTACAGCCTGATCCTGCTGCGATGCATCTACATCGCGACCCAGGCCCAGGATACCTTCACGCGGCTACTGGGCGGCAGCCTCGCGCTGACCTTCTTCGTGTATGTTATCGTCAACACCGGCATGGTGACCGGGCTGCTGCCCGTCGTCGGCCTGCCTTTGCCGCTGATCAGCTTTGGCGGCACATCGATGGTGACCCTGATGGCAGGATTCGGTATCCTCATGTCAATTCATACGCACAGAAAACTCCTGCCAGCATGAAACCCGGCAGTCTTGCACATAGTCAATCGACATCTGAGGTAACAGGCGAGCGATGCGCAGATTCCGCTTACCCCGACAGCTGATCCGTACCTATCTGGTGCCTTGTAGTCTTGTTCTCTCACCGGTGGCGTGTGCCACGACTGTTCCGGCTAATAACTATGGCGCACACCCGCAAGCCAACGCGTTCGTTGAAGACATGGTAACGCGGTACCAGATGTCACGCCCCGAACTGGAGGCCCTGATGACCGACGCCCAGCGGCGTCAAAGCATTCTCGATGCCATTGCACGGCCCGCAGAGGCCAAACCCTGGTTTGAATACCGACCAATCTTTCTGAAACCGGCGCGCATTGAAGGTGGTGTGGCCTTCTGGAACAACAACACGGCGATACTCGACAAGGCAGCGGAACACTTCGGCGTCGATCCTCGAGTCATCGTGGCGATCATCGGCGTGGAAACGCGCTACGGTGCCAATGCCGGCCGCTACCGGGTACTGGACGCCCTCGCGACGCTGGCTTTTGACTACCCGCCGCGGAGCAAATTCTTTCGCGGCGAACTGGAACAGTTCCTGCTGCTCACGCAGGAAGAAGACGTCGATCCCCGCGCCGCCCTGGGTTCGTATGCGGGTGCCATGGGCTACGGCCAGTTCATACCCAGCAGCTACCGGCGTTACGCGGTCGATTTCGACCAGAACGGCAAACGCGACCTGTGGGGCAGCCCCTACGATATCATTGGCAGCGTCGCCAACTATCTGCATGTGCATGGCTGGCAACGGGGGCAACCCGTCGCCGTCCGGGCCGGGGTTACGGGCAACACGTATGCCGGGCTGATCGGCAAGGACCTCAAGCCCAGGACAACCGTTGCGGAAATGCGCAAACTGGGCGTGAAACCCGAACAGGAGGTTGAGGCCGGTCTTCGCGGCGCCCTCATTGAACTGGAGGGCCGGGACGGGCCTGAATACTGGATTGTATTCAACAACTTCTACGTAATAACCCGATACAACCGGAGCCCGCTCTATGCGATGGCGGTGAATCAGCTCAGCGAGGCAATCGATGCCGAACGCCGCTAACAGCGTCGCCGAGCAACAGACTGGCGGTAGCGACCGTGCGGTCATGAGGGCACGCTTCCACAGCGGGTGCGGTGGCATCTGGCCGGCGTCACTGTCCGTCACCTTTCTGGCTGCGGCGCTGAGCGGATGCGGCACCAGCCCCCAGCTTGATCGTGATGGTGGCCCTGCCAAGGACATCGATGTTTCGGAAATCTCCGATGCAATACCTCGTGTGGAGCCGCGCAGCCGCTACGGCAATCCGCCCTCGTATGTGGTCAACGGCAAGCGCTACTACGTAATGGAATCGAGCCATGGCTACGTGGAGCGTGGGATCGCCTCCTGGTACGGTACCAAATTCCACGGGCGCCGCACCTCCAGTGGCGAGCCCTACGACATGTATGCGATGACCGCCGCGCACAAGACATTGCCGCTGCCTGCCTACGCGCGGGTAACCAATCTGCGTAACGGTCAATCGGCGGTCGTCAAGATCAACGACCGCGGACCCTTCCATGAAAACCGCGTAATCGATCTCTCTTATGCAGCGGCGAAAAAACTCGGTATTGCCGGTGTCGGCACCGGGCTGGTTGAGGTCAAGGTCATCAAACCGGGGGAGTCTCAACCCCCGGAGTCGAGCCCCGCAAAAACAGCCGAGCGGCCTGCGCAGGAACCGGAGCTCTACCTGCAGGTCGGCGCGTTCACCAGCGAGAGCAACGCCCAGCGTCTGTCCAAACGCCTGCAGGAGATGCAGCTTACGGCGGTCAGCGTTACGCCGGCGTATCGCGACAAGCAGCGCATCTTCCGGGTACGCATTGGCCCGGTGGAAAGCGTCGAACAGGCAGACCATCTCAGCGAGGTCCTGGTACAGCGCGGGATAGAACATCCGCATGTCGTCATCGACTAGCGCCCTGTCAGGACGATGCTGTGGAAGCGGTCTCGGCGGGGCGATTGCAAATCGGCGCCCAGGGCTGGACAATTAGCACTTGAAATCTTGCTGTTCAAACTCACGAAGGGAACCATGTTGCGATTTGTACTGACAGCCATCTGTTTGTTCTCCTGTTCGCTTGCTTTCGCCGTTGATACCGCGTCACTGCCGATCCCCAAAGCACCGACGGTTGCCGCGAAGTCGTATCTCCTGATCGATTTTGACAGCGGGCAGATCCTGGCGGAAAAGGATGTGGACGCGCAAGTTGAGCCGGCCAGCATCACCAAGATGATGACGGCCTATGTCGTCTTCAAGGAACTTGCCGCAGGCTCATTGCAGCTGAACGACATGGTGACGGTTAGCGAAAAGGCCTGGCGAACCCCTGGATCACGCATGTTCATCCAGGAAGGCAAACAGGTCAGCGTCGAAGACCTGATCCAGGGCATGATCGTGCAGTCTGGCAATGACGCCACTGTCGCGCTGGCAGAGCAGGTAGCAGGCAGCGAAGAAACCTTTGCCGCCTATATGAACCGCTATGGTGAAGAACTCGGTCTGACCGGCAGCCATTTCACCAACAGCACCGGCCTGCCCGACAAAGAGCATTACACCACGGCCAACGATATCGCACGCATCGCCAAGGCACTGATCAGCGACTTCTCCGATTACTATAAATGGTACTCGCAGCGGGAATTCACCTTTAACGAGATAACGCAGTATAACCGCAATAAATTATTGTGGCGGGATGAATCCGTCGATGGGATCAAGACGGGACATACCGACTCTGCAGGCTATTGCCTGGTTACATCGGCGAAGCGCGGGGACATGCGGCTGATATCTGTCGTACTCGGCACCAAGAGCGAATCGGCGCGCGCCAGTGCCAGTCAGGCCCTGCTCAACTACGGTTTCCGGTTTTTCGAAACGCACAAGCTCTATGATGCCCGGAGTAAACTCACCGAGGCCCGCGTCTGGAAGGGCGCGGTCAATGAGGTGGCTCTCGGACTCGACGATACACTTTACGTAACAGTCCCGCGCGGCCGGTATCAGGCACTTGCCGCAAGCATAGACGTGCAGAAAACGATCCTGGCACCTGTCGCTGAAGGGCAAAGCTACGGATCGGTCCAGGTGCGCCTCGACGGGGATCTGCTTGCCGATCCCCCGCTGGTTGCATTACAGTCGATCCCCGAAGGCTCCTTCTGGCAGCGTATCATCGATGAGGCCATGCTGTATCTCGAGTAACACCAACCGTGATGGCCTCATGCCTTAGCCCAACGCCATGACCACAGCATTCCTGAACGGATCATTTGTTCCGCTGGAAGAGGCGAGGATTCCCGTGCTCGACCGCGGTTTCCTGTTTGGCGACGGTGTCTACGAGGTAATCCCGGTCTACGGGCGTCATCTGTTTCGCCTGCCACAGCACCTCAAGCGGCTTCACAACAACCTGATCGCGGTCAGCATACCCGAGCCGATGACCGCCAATGACTGGGGCGATATGCTGGCCGACCTGGTGGGACACAATGCCGGCGAGGACCAATCGGTTTATCTGCAGGTGACACGCGGCGTCGCGCCCAGGCGCGACCATGCCTTCGGCAAGGACCTGCAACCAACGGTGTTCGCCATGAGCACGCCGCTGGAGGCATTCGATCCGGCAATTACTGAGAAGGGGATCGCCGCCGTAACGCTGAGTGACATCCGCTGGCAACACTGCCACATAAAGGCGATCACCTTGCTGCCCAACGTGCTGCTTCGCCAGCAGGCCATCGAGGCCGGCGCGAGCGAGGCGATCCTGGTTCGCGACGGCTTCGCGACCGAAGGCGCTGCCAGCAACCTGTTCGTCGTAAGCAATGGCCTGCTGCTGACCCCGCCGACAGGCCCCCTCCTCCTGCCGGGCATTACGCGCGACCTGCTTCTGGAGCTGGCCGTCGCAAACGCCATACCATTCCGGGAGGTGGATATTCCCGCCGAGCAACTGCAAACGGCCGACGAGATCTGGTTGACCAGCTCCACCCGCGAGATCATGCCGGTCACCACCCTCGACGACGAGCCGGTGGGCACGGGAAAGTCCGGCCCCCTGTTTCACCGCATGCGCGACCTCTATCTTGCATACAAGGACCGTGTGCGGACCGGCGAAGCGGACTAATACTGAAACAAGGTGGACGGCACTGAGCTCGGCAATGTCGCCCTGACGCCACGCGGATCCAACCTTGACCATCTGGCGCGGGTATGATCCTGTGAAGACGATGCCTGATCGCGATGATTCGCCCCTGCAGTTTCCCTGCGATTTTCCCATCAAGATCATGGGACACAATAATCTGGATTTCGAGGTGCAGGTCCTGAGTTTGATTCGCCGGCATGTGCTGGACCTGGGTGAAGGCGCGGTGCGCAGCCGCACGAGCCGCGGCGGCAAGTACCTGTCTGTCACCGTTACCGTCCGCGCCACCAGCCGTATTCAGCTCGACGCCATCTACCGCGATCTGACCGCCTGCGAGGCGGTACTCGTCGTGTTGTAAGGCCTGTGCCGATGACGACAGCCAAACCGTTGCCGCACCCGGCGAACCCCGCCACCTGGAAGGTCCGCCGGCTGGGCCTGCAGGATTATGAGACAACCTGGCGAGCCATGCAGGACTTCACTGCGCAACGCGACGCCGCCACCACAGATGAGCTCTGGTTTGTCGAACATCCGGCTGTTTTCACCCTCGGGCTCAACGGCAGGCCGGAGCATGTGCTCGCCAGCAGTGAGATTCCGGTCATCAAGGTCGATCGTGGCGGCCAGATCACCTACCACGGTCCCGGGCAACTGGTCACCTACGTGCTGCTGAATGTCGCAAGCCGACACCTGGGCGTACGCGAACTGGTACAGCGTCTGGAACAGGCCGTTATCGATCTGCTGGGTGAGTTCAATGTCGTGGCAACGGCACGCCGTGAGGCACCGGGGGTGTACGTCGGCCAGCGGAAAGTGGCCGCCCTCGGGCTGCGCATCCGCAAAGGCTGCAGCTATCACGGACTGGCGCTGAACGTGGCGATGGACCTGTCACCGTTCAGTCTGATCAACCCCTGCGGATACCGCGGTATGGAGGTCACCCAGCTCAGGGATCTAGGCATAGACCTTTCAGTTGCGGCCGTATCTGAACGGCTGGAATCGCACCTCAACGAGGTTCTGGGCTACACTAGCCCGCATTTCTCACCGGACGGCGATAGAGTCACATAATGCACTGAGGTAAGGAACAGAGTGCAGATCAGGGAAAAGACAGTGTGTAATCAGGCAGGCCCTATCCCAGTGAGAAATGCGGGCTAGTGCAGCCTCAGCGAGAAACCCTTAGCCGTGGTTCCCATCTTGTGCGGGAACTGGGACTGAGGACTGCGGGGATTAGCCGA
>Ga0209536_100001066_pt1 | contig 45579 bp, 35 predicted proteins | sample DeeMarSeWOR28_12_FD_187461 | JGI IMG/M metagenome (GOLD analysis project Ga0209536, IMG submission 187461) | Marine sediment microbial communities from White Oak River estuary, North Carolina - WOR-2-8_12 (SPAdes) (version 2) | ecosystem: Environmental > Aquatic > Marine > Intertidal zone >...
ATGGATAAGAAATAAGGCGTAACAGCAGATGTGAGATGATCGGTCAGGGGTTGGGACAGGTTTCCGCTCCCGGTCTGATCGGCTACAAGGCCCCGCCGCAGATGGCCGCCATGACCAACGCGATCCAACGGTTCCTCGTCGAGGAGACGCGGCTGGGCATTCCCGCCGTGGTGCACAACGAAGCGCTGAACGGCCTGGTCGCTCCCGAGTGCCCAAACTTCCCCACCGCGATCGGTTTGGCGGCGACGTGGGACCCGGAGGGCGTCGAGCGGATGACCGACCTGATCCGGCGGCAGATGCGCGCAGTCGGGTTCCATCAGGCGCTCTCACCCGTGATGGATGTGGCCCGCGACGCGCGCTGGGGCCGCGTGCACGAGACGTACGGCGAGGATCCGTACCTCTGCTCGGCGATGAGCGTCGCGTTCACCCGCGGCCTGCAGGGCGAGGATCTCACCCGGGGCGCGATCGCCACGGGCAAGCACTTCCTGGGCTACGGCCTGTCCGAGGCCGGCCAGAACATGGCCGCAACGCAGATCGGGAGGCGCGAGCTGTACGAGACGTTCGCCCGGCCCTTCGAGGCGGCGATCCGCATGGCTGGCCTGGGGTCGATCATGAACTCGTACAGCGAGATCGACGGGATCCCCGTCGGCGCGTCGCCCGAGATTCTCACCGAGTTGCTGCGTGGGGTGATGGGGTTCGAAGGAGTCGTCGTATCCGACTACTTCACCATCCAGTGGCTGGAGACGCGCGTGGGGACAGCGCGGTCACCCGCACACGCCGGCGCACAGGCACTGGCGGCGGGTCTGGACATCGAGCTTCCCATACCGCACGGCTACGGGCCGGCGCTGATCCAGGCGGTCGAGGAAGGACTCGCCCCTGTGGAGCACGTGGACCGTGCCGTGCGACGCGTCCTCGCGTCGAAGTTCATGCTCGGGCTCTTCGAACAGCCCTACGTAGACGAGGACGCCGCTCTGCCGCCGTTCGTGGATCCCGCCAACGAGCAGGTATCGCGGCGGCTCGCTGACGAGTCGATGACGTTGCTCAAGAACGAGGGAGACTTGCTGCCCCTGGCCAAGGGACGGGGAACCATTGCCGTGATCGGACCGCACGCGGACACGGTGATGACGTACTTCCCAGGGTACACGTATCCCGCGGGCCTGACGATGTTCGCGTCGATGGCGCAGGGAGGAGCCGGCGGAGGGGAAGGGGGGATGGCCGGCATCACGGAGCTGATGAGTCCCGCGGCGATGGGCACGCTCATGCGGGAAATGGTGCCGGTGATGAGCGGTGGCATCGAGCCCTACGTTCGACGGCAATACGGCAGCGAAACGGTGACGGAAGCCGTCCGGCGTGTCGCCGGTGCGGGTGCCACAATCGTCTCGGCTCGGGGTTGCGGAGTGAAGGACGACCCGTCGGGCCTCGAGGAGGCGGTGGAGGTCGCACGCAGCGCGGATGTGGTGATCCTGGCGGTCGGTGGGCAGGGAGGGTGGCTCGGCAGCGGCACCGAAGGCGAAGGCGGCGACACAGCCGATATCGATCTGCCCGCGGTCCAGCGACAGCTGATCCGAGCCGTCACGGAGACGGGCACCCCGGCGGCGATGGTGCTGTTCCAGGGACGGCCGTACGGGTTGGCCGAAGTGGTGGACCTCGTACCGGCGATCCTGGTCGCGTACTACCCGGGTCAGGAGGGTGGGGGAGCGATTGCGGCGACGCTGTTCGGGGACGTCAATCCGGGTGGCAAGCTACCGGTCACGCTGCCCCGCCATTCGGGCCAGGTACCGATCTACCACTATCACAAGCTGGGCAGCGGCTACCGGCGGGCCGAGAGCGACATGCACAAGAGCTACACGGACATGCCGGCCACCCCGCTCTTCCCCTTCGGTCACGGGCTGAGCTACACGACGTTCGCGTACGGCGATCTGGCGATCAACCCGAAGGAGGTGGACACCGGTGGAGCGGTTCGCATCGCATGCACCGTCACCAACAGCGGCTCCGTCGCGGGCGATGAAGTGGTGCAGCTCTATCTGCGCGATCGCGAGGCCACGGTGACGCGGCCGGTGCAGGAGTTGGCCGGGTTCAAGCGCGTGTCGCTCGCACCGGGCGAGAGCCGTCGGGTGACGTTCACCGTGCAGGCGAGCCAACTGTGCTTCTACGACCGTGACATGCGGATCGTGGTCGAGCCCGGTAACGTCGACATCATGGTGAGCAGCAGCTCGGATGACCATCGGTTGACAGGAGAGTTCGTGCTCACGGGCGAGGTTCGCGAGGTGGCGGGCACGCGGGCGTTCCTGTCGAGCGCGGAGGTCGACGGATAGCCGGTCCGTCGAGGCGGGCCGGGGTCCGTGACGCGTGGTCGCACCCGATTCGGATCGGGTCGAACCGAATCCGGAATGCTTCGATCCCAAAGCGGACCAGGTCGAACCGAGTTCAGCATGCGTCGGTCCGGGCTCAGCGGGGGCCGACAGGAACTCGGGTTGGGCTGCCCCCGATCCGGATCAGTGCGGCGGGGGCTCAGATGGCGCCGCCCGGAATTCGGATCACAGCGGGGGAAACGCGGTGGCCGCGAGCGGTCTTCGGATCGCCCCAACCGGAATGCGGGTTGCCGCTCCCGAAACTCGGATCGACTCGCCAGGAAACCAGAGTGCTGCACGGGACTCTCGGATCAGCGTGCCCGGAATTCAGGTCTCCGTAGCCGGGGCTTGGCTTGACCCATACGGAGTTCGGTGTGAGCCGATCCGAGCTCGGTTTGACGCGACCTGAATTCGTTTGACCCGATCGTCATTCGGATCGACCCGTCCCAGACAGGAATCGAGACGGCATAACCGCAATAGTGTCAATGGGTTGTGCTGCCTGGAGCGCGCGGAGAGGCGGCGGCGATGCGGCGGGTTCCAGCCTGAAGCCGGGCTCGACTGACCGGTGAGTCTCGAGCGACGTTACGTCACCGCCTACTTCAGCATGCGCAAACGGCAGAGCTTGCCCGTCAGGGGAAGAACGGGAACAGCCGCTTCAGTTCCTCTCGGGTCGGCTGGGCGCCGTACTCCGACACCTGGAACGCCTCCGCCTGCCTGACCTGGCGTCCGCGCTGCTCCCCGTAGAGCTGGATCAGCATGTCCCGATAGGTCTCGCCCGGCTGGGATGACCGGAATCCCCGCCACGTGACGAGCCACTCCCGCCGGGCCGCGGAATCCTCGGGCACCTGCTCGAGGATCCCCTGGTTGTACGGCAGCCACTCGTACATCTGCGACTCGTGGCAGTGGTACATGTCGATCTTTTGCTCGATGACCTCGTCGATCGACACGACGATGTCCGGCTCGAACGGCGTCGGCTCCGTGAAGCGGTCGGCCATGTACATGAAGACCGGGTTCTTCTCCAGGTGCGGCGTCAACGGGACGATGTTCGGCACCGTGACCATGTAGGCCGCGTCCCGCACCAGGAGCGCCGTGTTACGGTGGTCGGGGTGGTAGTCGTTGGGGCGGGGACTGATGACGATGTCTGCCCGGAACTCGCGGATGAGCCGGATCACCTGCTCGCGATTTTCGAGCGTCGGCATCAGCTTGCCGTCGTCGTTGTCCAGCACGACGTACTCGGCCCCGATGGCTCGGCCAGCGCACTGCGTTTCCAGGTACCGGCGCTGCGCGAGCGGACCGCCTCCCATCTCGAAGTGCCCGGCGTTCCCGTTGGTCAGGGACACGAGCTGGACCGTATGGCCCTGCCGCACGAATTTGGCCATCGTCCCACCCACCTTCTCGGGGTCGTCCGGGTGGGCACCGATGACGATGATGCGCAGCCGGCCCTCGTCATCCTGGGCATGCGCGACGGTGGGAGCCAGCATGGCGACCGCGGCCAGCAGGGACGAGACGAGTTGGAACGTGGTCATGGCACAGACGCCTTCCACAGCGTGCGCTGCGGCTGAGGTGAAGGACGCACTCGATGGCTGATTGCGGCAGGAGTCGCTCGGCTGCAGAACCGATCACCCCCGATACCGCCTCCTATCTTAGCGTCCGCCGACGGGGTATCGGTAGGGTGCCCCGGCGATCGCAATCGCGCGCGGCCGTATGGTCGCCACAGGATGGGCTCTAGCCGACCGCCGGCCCGCAATCTATCGTAGGACAGTCCCAGCCCTACAGGAGCCAGTCATGACATCGCGACGCCATTTCGTTCGTGACTCCGGCATCGTCGTCGGGGCAATGATGGTCCCCGGTGTGCTGCGGGGGCACGTGGCGAGGGTCGCTCCCAGCGACCAGGTGCGTGTCGGTGTGATCGGCTGTAATGGGATGGGATTCAGCAATCTGCGGTCCATCCTGAAGATCCCGGATGTCACGTGTGCAGCCCTGTGCGACGTCGATGCATCGGTGCTGGCAAGGCGCTCGGAGGAGGTCGAGCGCGCGACGGGCGTCAGACCCGCCGGCCATGCCGATTTCCGCCGCATGCTCGAGGATCCGGACATCGATGCGGTCATCATCGCGACGCCGGACCACTGGCACTGTCTCATGATGGTCATGGCCTGCGAGGCGGGCAAAGACGTGTACGTCGAGAAGCCCCTCGCGAATTCGATTCACGAATGTGAGGTGATGGTCGCTGCGGCCGCACGCACCGGCAGGGTCGTCCAGGCCGGGCAGTGGCAACGCAGCGGGGCACACTGGAGCGATGCGGCCGCGTACGCCCGGTCGGGGGAGATCGGACGCATACGGCTCGTGAAGGCGTGGGCATACCAGGGCTGGATGAAGGCGATACCCGTCAAGCCCGACGAACCCGTTCCGGAGGGCGTCGACTACGATATGTGGCTCGGTCCCGCTCCGTCCCGCCCGTTCAACCCGAACCGATTCCACTTCAACTTCCGGTGGTTCTGGGACTACGCCGGCGGTCTCATGACCGACTGGGGCGTGCACATGATCGACATGGTGCACTACGCCATGGGAGACGCAGGACCGACACGCGTGGCGGCGAGCGGCGGGAAGTACGCCTACCCGGACGACGCCTCCGAGACGCCCGACACGTTGCAGGCCGTCTTCGAGTTCGACGAGTACTCGATGCTGTGGGAGCACGCGACGGGGATCGATCTCGGACCCTACGGGCGCAACCACGGCGTTGCCTTCATTGGGAATCGGGGAACCGTGGTCGTGGACCGGGGGAAGTGGGAGGTGCTCCCCGAGACCGAGAACGTCGACGGCAAGCCCTCGTACCTCACGCCCGCGATGCCCGTTCAGCAACGCCGCGACGACGGGGGGCTCGACGCCCACATGGTGAACTTCGTCGAGTGTATCAAGACGCGGGAGCAGCCCACGTGCAACGCCGCAGTCGCCGCACGCGCCGCGGTGACGGCACACCTCGGCAACATCGCCTTCAAGACGGGACGCCGACTGACCTGGGACGACGCCGCAGGAGCGTTCCCGGGGGACGCGGAGGCGAATGCACTGCTCCAGCCCGCGTATCGATCACCGTGGAGAGTGCCGCGCGCATGAGTGCCGTACGCGTTGTGCTCGCGGTGTTCCTCGCACTCCTGCCGGCCGTCGGCGCCGGGTGTACCGGTTCACCCGACGGGTCCGAGGGGGCAACAGATACCGCCGCTCAGGAGGCGAGCATGGATACGCTGTCGCCCCGACCGGAGGACACCGAGGTGTGGGAGCCGGAACCTCCGGTCGTCGTTCCCGGTCGGAATGGTGCTCCCCCATCGGACGCCATCGTCCTCTTCGACGGAAGTGATCTTGCTGCCTGGAGTGCCGAAGACGGTGGCGACGCAGGGTGGCGGGTCGAGGACGGTGCCATGACGGTCGTGCCCGGGACCGGCAGCATCCGAACCCGTCAGGGGTTCGGCGACGTCCAGCTCCACATCGAGTGGAGGACGCCGGCCGAGGTGTCTGGTGAAGGCCAGGGACGAGGCAACAGCGGCATCTACTTCATGCAGCGATACGAGCTCCAGGTGCTCGACTCATACGAGAACCGTACCTACTCCAACGGGCAAGCGGGCGCGATCTACAAGCAGCACGTCCCACTCGTCAATGCGTCCCGCCCACCGGGAGCGTGGCAGAGCTACGATGTGATCTTCACCGCGCCGCGCTTCGATGCCAATGGGGCGCTCCTCATCCCGGCCTATATGACCGCGTTCCACAACGGTGTGCTGATTCAGAACCACGCGGAGCTCCGCGGTCCGACGTTGTACATCGGTGAGCCGACGTACCAGGCGCATGAGGATCGAGCCCCGCTGCTCCTCCAGGATCACGGCAACCCCGTCAGCTACCGGAACGTCTGGATACGGGAGATCACGACGATGCCCTGAGCCCGGGCGAGCGAGCGGTGGCGTCCGTGCCGCGCCCCCCGTAGGTTCTGGCGATCCCCCCACAGCAGGAGCGTACCATGCACCGCCCGATGCTCGCAGTGACGCTGATAGCCTCCGCCGCCTGCCAACCCGTCACGACGGAGCTGACGGAGGAACGGAAGGCGGAGATCGTCGAGGAAGTGAGGGCGGTCAACGCAGACTACTGGGATGCCTGGAGGGAGGCCGATTGGGATCGGGGGATGGCATTCTACGTCGACTCGCCGGATTTCGTGTGGGCGTCGGGCGGCGCCGTGTTCTATGGCCTGAGCGCGCTCGAGGAGACCAGGCCCCGCTTCGCGAGCGTAGCCAGCCAAACCTACGCCTTCCGCGACACTCGAGTCATCGTCATGACTCCACAGTCAGCCGCACTCACGGCAGCTGGAAGCTGGACGCAAACCGACACCGCCGGAGTCACCACCCCGACCAGAGAGTTCGTCTGGACCGCTATCTGGGTGCTGCACGAGGGGGAGTGGAAGATGCGGTTAGTGCACATGTCCTTCCCCGCACCCTGGCCGGGATCCCGGTAGCCGATCCGCTGGGCACGCCGCCCCAGGGACGTCAGCGCCGGGGGCCGATGAGCTCGATCAGGTTGCCGTCGGGATCGCGCACGACAGTCAGGTAGTCACCCGCGGGATCCTCTCCGATCAGCACGGGGCCGGCGGCCACCGGCGCGTGCCCGGCGGCGCGGAGGCGGGCGAGCGCCGCGTTCGTGTCGTCGATGAAGATCGTGAGATAACGAAACCCGAGCTGCGAGTGGACGAACGCGTTGTCACCGACCCGGGTTGAGACGCCCGGTATCTGCATCAGCTTGAGCCTGGTTGCCGAATCGTCGTCGCCGAGGACGAACACGCGCACGGTGAGGGGCTCCCCGTCGGTCAGGCCGGCCGAGGTGGCGAAGTCGGCAGCCACCTCGAACCCCTCCACCTCCGTGAAGCCGATCACGTTCGCGTAGAAATCGGCGGCTGCCTCGATGTCGCTCACGTGTACGCCCACGTCGATCGTCGTGCGGGGGAAGTCGTCCAGCACTGCGGTACGACTGGCTGAGACGAATGCGACCCCTGACAGGGGTACCAGAACGAGTAGCAGGCTTCGCATGGGTACTCTCCCGGGCATAGGACAGGTGGACGGGGAGTGCTGTGAGGTCAAGATTGCGGTCGGCATGCTACGCCGCCAGCCGATCACTCCCGACGTAGCGAAGCCGTCGGCCCGTGCTCCGCATGGGGCGCGCGCGCATCGGGCAGTGATCAGACGGTGAGCGGATACGCGCCGAGGCGCCTCACCGCCTCGGAGAGGGCGAAAAGGTTTGCCGGCGGAACGTCTGACTGCACGTGGTTCGCCGGGGCCAGAATGTAGCCGCCTCCGGGTCCCAGCTCCCGCAAGCGGGTCGTCACCTCGACCTCGACGCTGGTGTCGTCGCCCTGCAACGCGTGGCGCACATCGATCCCGCCCATGAAAGCAAGCCGGCTCCCCCACTGGGCCTTCACCTCCCTGAGGTTCCAACCAGGCAGTGGCTCGACGGAGTGAAAGACGTCGGCGCCGATCTCCACGAGCCGAGGGAGCAAGTGTGTCATCATGCCATCGGAGTGCCAGATCACGCGCACCTGCGGGCAGCGCGTCTTGATCAGTGCGATGAGCTGCCGATACGGTTCCTTGAAGAACCGATCGAACATGGCCGGTGAGATGATGGGCCCCGTGTTGCCGGCGAAGTCGTCACCAGGCAACTCGAGGAGATCGACGTCCTCACCGACGACATCCAAAAACCGGTCGATCAAGTCGGCGTAACACTGGTACAGACGGTTGATCAGGGTGTGGGCGAGCTCGGGATCGATCGCGAGATCCATCAGGAACTGCTCGGGCCCGCGGAGGGCCTGCGCCATCTCGAAGAGGCCGTACGACGTTACTGCTCGCCCGATGACGGCGTATTCCGTGTCCATGGCGCCTATCGTCCGGAGCCGCTCACGGATGCCGGTCGCACTGATCAGCGCCTCTGCAGCGGGGAGCGGATGCTGCGCCACGATGTCGACGGTCGCCGCACGCAGTGGATGGCCGGCCGGCGATCGATAGGGGCCCAGTGTCTTCCACGTGATGCCGAAAGCGTCCGCATCATCCACATGCGCGCCGCAGCATGCGGCGACGGAGCCGGGATCCACATGACGCACGTCGACGTGCAGCGCGTGAAGCAGACGATCGTCGTAGTAGTTGACCGAGTGGAATCGCTTGGGTCGGAACGGTGGTACCGGCTGCCATCCAAGGGTCTCGAGCGCCTTGAAGTACACGGCATCGGTGAGCCCATACCAGCTGCCCCACAGCGCAAATGGAACGCGATCCGGCTCTTGGTGGTCGACGGCGGTCAGGACCCGCTCGCGAGGCGTGAACGGCATAGTTCGCTCTAGATCACCCGCTGCACGATCGCGCCGGTGTGCTTCTCCTTGAGGATCAGCTTGGTGGTGCCGTCCGGCATCCTCTCGCGCTTGATCAGGAGATGGTCGGCGTCGTAGTCGGTCACGTGTCGGTCGCCGGCCGCGTCATCCGAGCCTCTCCAGTCGTCGAGCGCGACCGGTTCCCACTGCTTCGATGCCACCGAGCGGTAGGCGGCATCCATGACGGCGTTGACGACGTATCCGTCGTAGAACGTCTCCAGTGGTGGCTCGTGAGTATCGAGAGCGTCCAGCATGTCGGCGAACATCTCCACGTATCCGAGTCTGCCGATCTCATCGCCGACCGGGAAGAGCCAGCCGGTCTCGCTCTCCGCCTTTTCCGACACGTAGCCCGTGTCACGGGCTGCCGTGAACATCTCGTGTCCCGTGCGCAGCCAGTGGTCGAGCCGGATCGACCCTTCCGCGCCCGATACCTCGTCGCGCAAGTCCATACCGCCGCGAAACGTCCAGCTCACCTCGAACTGCGCGACCGCACCGGTGGCGTACCGGACCAACCCGACTGCGCTGTCTTCCGCGGTGATGGGATGCACCTGCGTGTCGGCCCAGCACATGACCTCGAGCGGACGGACCTCCTTGCCGATGAAGCTGCGGCCGATCTCGATGCAGTGACACCCCATGTCGACGATCGCACCGCCGCCGGCGATCTCGCGGTCCCAGAACCACTCACTGTGCGGACCGCCGTGCGTCTCCCGGGATCGCACCCACAGCACTCGCCCGAGGGCGCCGTCCCGTACGGCCTGGACGGCCTTGAGCGTATCCGGGGTGTACACCAGATCCTCGAGGTATCCGGCAAAGACCCCGGCACGCTCCACGGCGTCGAGCATGCGCTTGGCCTCTGCGGCGGTGCGGCCGAGCGGCTTGGTGCAGAGCACGGCCTTGCCCGCTGCCGCTGCCGCGATGGTGGCCTCCTCGTGCAGACTGTTCGGCAACCCGATCACCACCACGTCCGTGTCCGGATGGTTGATCGCGTCCTCCATGTTCGTGGTCCAGTCACGGATGCCCCAGTCGCCGGCGAACTGCCGTGCCCGCCCCGCCGTGCGCGAGAACACGACGCGGACCTCGTCACGGCTGCGACGGCCGTGCAACGTCTTGGTATAGAACATCCCGATCAAACCCGATCCCAGCATCGTGATGTGATGCACCGCGCCGCCTCCGGAGGGACTGGACATCGTAATATTGCCGTCCGCGGTCGTGTGCCGGCAACTTCATTGACTGCGTGTCGCGTGAGCTGCCGGGTACGCGTGCACGGGAGCACCTCCTCGAGCAGGAGAGACGATGCCATGTTCGTCGTCATCGGAACCACGACGGCAGATGTCCTCGTACACAGCCGGTCCCCCGTTGCCGACACAGGCGCCGACGGGTTTCGCTCCGCCAACGTGGTGTTCACCGAAACGCCGGTGCGACTGTCCCTGGGGGGGAACGGTGCGATCAGTGCCTACGTGCTGGCCGGTTTGGGCGCCCCGGTCGCCCTCTGCAGCGCGGTGGGAGGAGACCCGTTCGGGCGCGAGCTGCTGGACCGGCTCACAGCGCGTGCGGTCGACGTGACCGCAGTAGCTCGGCACGACGGCGACGCCACATCAACGTCGGTCATACTCTTCTCCGATGCCGCCAGCCAGATCGTCTACCACCATGTCGGCGCAACCGCGCAGATCCGGCTCGACGATTCGGCATGGCGTCTGCTGGCTGGCGCGGACGTGCTGCTGGCGTCGGGCTACCCGCTGATGACGGGCCTGCGCGGAGCCGAGTGTGCGCGGGCGCTAGCCAGCACCCACGAATCGGGAGGCATCACGGCGGTGGATATCGGACCGGCCATCGGGACGCCGGTGCGGCTCGGGGAGGTCGCTTCCCTGTTGCCGCACACCGACTTCCTGCTCGGCAATACCCACGAACTGTGTCGGCTCACAGGGCGATCTGACTGGGAGTCCGCCGTCGCAGATCTCCTCGAGGGCGGCGCGAGGAATTTGATCGTCAAGCGTGGCCATCAGGGAGCAGCGATTCGCGGGTCGGGCTCCGCCGGTGATGTGCCCGGATTCAGCGTACCGGCTAACGTCTCGGTGGGTGCCGGTGATGCGTTCAATGCAGGATTCCTCTTCGGCGTGCACCGGGGGCTGCCCCTCGAGCGAGCTGTCCTGACGGGTAATGCCGTTGCGGCGCTGCTGGTGTCGGCAAAGCGGGGGGTGCTCGATGCGCCGACAGGGGAACAGGTCGAGTCCTTCCTCGCGTCCGGCGCGTGATTCGTTCGTGGCCTGCCTCGTCGGGCCGCCGACGAGGTCCTGCTGCCTGAGCGTGTGAGCTCGCAGCGGCCGGACACGAGCGGTCTAACCGGCCCTGAGGTACGCGATCCAATCCCTGTCGGCGCGCTCGGGAGGAGCAAGCCGCACGGGCGCACCACCGCGCACCTCTGATCGGCCCTCGTCGTACTCACCCGTGCTGGGGTCGAACCATCGGACGGTGAAGGCCACGGGATCGCGCGTCAGGTCCAGCGTCGTGGGCTCCCCGTGCTTGAGGTACACGACGTAGACGTCGCCGGGCTTCGCGAACACGTATGAGGCCGCGGACGACGACAGATGGTCGTAGCTCCGCATCGCCCAGAACGGAATCCCGTCATCCGAGAAGAAGGTGAGTGCAATCCGGCACTGGTCCCACATGCGGTCGCGGGAACGCCAGTCTTGCGCGGTGAGATCCGACTCGGGATGCTCGTAGCCGAAGTACCACTCCACACCGGCAGCGCCCGCGAGCAGGGCTCCCCACAAGGCGTTCCTTCTCGCGTCGTCGTGCGCGGGATCTTCCGCGTCCGGCAGCAGCGAATGCCGGTGATCGCCGGGCTCGTCCACCGCGACCACCAGGGGCCTGCCGGTCTCCTCTGCGCGCCGCAGCCAATACAGGACGCGCTCGTGGACCCGGCGGAAGTCGGGTTGGTCCGTCTGGACCGAGAGTCCGGTGATACGGGACGCGTTCCCCAGGAGATCGTCGAACGGTTGGCCGTTGTGGATCACGACGTGATGGCGGTACGGGTCGTGCTCGTAGAAGTACTGCGCCATGGCTCGGCGCTGGTCCGTCGTCTGCGCGGGATCGTCGCTCCAGGAGCCGTTTTCCTCGCCGAGATTCCAATTGAGTGCCAAATGGTGGCCGAAGCGGGCGATGAGCTCGCGGTAGTAGAGTCGCCGCTGCACACCCACCGCGCCGCCGTCAAGCAGCGTCTGGTTTTCCGATTCCTGTGTCTTGAAGTGGAGGTAGAGGCCGAGCCTGTCGGCATGCTCGAAGACGATCTCCCACTGATCGAGCTTCGAGACGTCCATCCGGTACCGCTCGTCGTACGATGTGTAGGGAAAGACGTTGCGGTCGTCGCCTGCAACGTTCATCGTCAGGAAGGAAAAGGCGTTCAGGCCTTTCGCTGCCAGGTACACGATGGCACCGATGAGTCCCTTGCCCTTGTCATGCTGCCAGGTCGGATCCCCGTCGCTCCAGTCGCCGACGTGCGGTGCCCAATCCTTGACGAGGTGGTCGTACACCCCATCGTGCTTGAAGTCGCCGTCGAAATCGCCATAGGCCAGGAGATTCTCGGGCGCGTCGGCACCGCACTTGAGGAAGTACTCGCGCGACTCGGCGAACCGAAGATATCGCTCTCCCACGTATTGGAGGCGGCCTCGGCCTCGAAAATCCCGCCCCGCCTTGTCCGTCGGCTCGATGAGGAAGGAGCCCTGCAGACCATCCATGTACCCCGCAGACTCACCCGCCGAGTCAGCCTCTGCGACGGCGATCTCCGATCCACGTCGGAAGGACACGGCGTAGCGCCACGTTCCCGTATCGTCCGGCGCGAAATGGACACGCCACTTGTTGCCTGCCGTTGCGGAGGTGTTGGCCGCATCACCGTCGGCCGCGAAGTAGCCGGGCACCGTGTAGGAGCGTTCGCCGTTCGCGAACGTGACGGTGAGGCGATAGTCGAGGAACGGATTCGGCGTCCCCGCCTCACGTGCGGCCGGCCCGTCGAACGTGATCGTCACCTTGTGCCACTGCTTGCGCTCGCCGGTCACGACTCCCGCGTGCGGGGAAGCGCAGGAAAGTGTCACGGTGGAGATCGACGCGAGTATTGCGGCACGGCATGAGAGCACGACTGCCCGCCTCATCGTCTCTTCCACCCTGTGAATCGCCTGTGCCCGTTCCGGCGCCGACAGATGCGGCACGGGGGAGATCGGCGCTGCGCGGCCGGCCTCCCCCGTGGTCCCTCGATCACCGGCTTCTCCGGCAGCTACCGGTCGAAGGCCTCGTCGAACACCCTGTCCGACTTCTCGAAATCGATCGACTTCACGAAGTCGCAGGCTTCCTTGGCTCCGTGTTCCCGGTCCATGGCCGCGTCCTCCCATTCGACGGACAGGGGACCGCGATAGCCGAGCGTGTTGAGCTCACGGATGATGTCCTCGAAGTCCACGCCGCCGCGGCCGAGGCTGCGGAAGTCCCAGCCTCTTCCCGGCGTGCCGAAGTTCAAATGCGAAGCCAGGATCCCACTCTCGCCGTCGATGGTGATCGCCGCGTCTTTCATGTGGACGTGATAGATCCTCTTGGGGAATGCGCGCAGGAATCTGACGGGATCGACCATCTGCCAGTGCAGATGACTGGGGTCGAAGTTGAAGCCGAATGCCTTGCGGTTCTTGACCGCCGCCAGCGCGCGTCGCGCGGTGTGGAGGTCGAAGGCAATCTCGGTCGGATGGACTTCGAGCGCGAACCGCACACCGCACTTGTCGAACTCGTCGAGGATGGGACCCCACAGGCGGGCGAAATGCCCGAATCCGTCCGCGATCATCCTGTCGCTCACGGGCGGGAAACTGTACAGCATGTGCCAGATGGACGAGCCCGTGAAGCCGTTCACCACCTTCACGCCGATGTTCTGCGCGGCCTTCGCGGTCTGCTTCATCGTACGGATCGCCCACCGCCGCTTCTTCTCGGCGTCACCGTTACAGTCGTCCGGTGCGAACATGTCGGATCGTGCGTCGTCGTTCGGGTCGCAGACGAGCTGACCGGCGAGATGGTTGCTGATGGCCCAGCATTTGAGACCGTGGTCCGCCAGCATCTCCTTGCGGCTCTTGGCGTACCGCTTGTCCTTGGCCGCTCGCTCGACCTCGACGTGGTCGCCCCAGCACGCGAGCTCGAGTCCGTCGTAGCCCCATGCCGCGGCCTTCTCGCACAGCGTCTCGAGGGGTAGGTCCGCCCACTGTCCCGTGAATAGCGTGACTGGTCTGGCCATCGTTCCTCCTCACATCTTCCGCCACGTGGCGCCCTTGGCCGACGATTTCACGGCGGCCTCGATGAACCGCATGCCGCGGACACCGTCCCGCACGTCCGGGAAGTCCAAGACGAGCGGGTCGGCCTTTCGCCGGTCGAGCTTCGCGCGAATGGTGTCGGCAAAGTTGCAGTAGTGGTTGGCGAACGCCTCGAGGAATGCCTCCGGATGCCCGGAGGGTAGTCGCGTCGCGCGTCCGGCCGCCGGGCTCTTCGCGGCGACATAGGGGTTGCCGCGCTTCCACACTTCCTGTGGCGCGTCGATCCGGTTGACGTACAGGTAGTTGGGATGCTCCTGGTGCCACTCGACGCTGGCATCCTCGCCGTACACCCAGATGGCCAGGTTGTTTTCCTCACCGATCGAGACCTGGCTGGCGTGCAGCACGCCCTTTGCACCCCGGTTGAAGCGGAGCAGGCAGTTGCCGTCGTCGTCGAGCCGGCGTCCCTTGACGAACGACGTCAGATCGGCGCAGAGCTCCTGCACCTTCAGGCCGGAGACGTATTCGGCGAGATGGCAGGCATGGGTCCCGATGTCGCCCATGCAGCCAGCCGCACCGCTCTGCTTCGGATCCGTGCGCCAGGACGCCTGTTGCTGCCCTTGGCGCTCGATCGGGCGGATCAGCCACGCCTGGGGATATTGGACGACGATCTTGAGGATCTTCCCGAGGTCGCCCTGCCTGACCATGTCGCGGGCCAGCTTCACCATCGGGTAGCCCGCATACGTGTGCATCAGCCCGAACACTCTGCGGCTCTGCTTGACGATCTTCTCCAGCGCCACCGCTTCCTTGACGTCCATCGTCATCGGCTTCTCGCACATGACGTGAAAGCCGGCTTCGAGGAACGCCTTCGCCATGGGGAAGTGCCAGTTGTTGGGTACGGTGATGGACACGAGGTCGATGCGCGCGTCCTCTGGCAGCCGCAGCTCCTTCTCGATCATCGTCTCGAAGTCGGGATACGCCCGCTTGGGGTCGATACCCTGGTCCCGCCCCATCTGCTTGCTCTTGCGCGGGTTGACGTCGAACGCACCGGCGACGAGCTCGATCCCGCCGTCCATGCGCGCGGCTTTCCGATGCACCTCCCCGATGAAGGCTCCGGGTCCGCCACCAACCATGCCCATTCGCAGTTTCCGACTCATCGTTCCTCACCTTTCGGTCGAGAACTCTCGATCACACGCACACGCGAGACTGACGGGATGCCGGGTCCTGCAGCGGGCGAGCGGCGTGCCGTCTCAGCACGCCGCGTGGCAGCCGCCCCCATAGCCGGACGTCCCCCGAAACCGCGCGTCCATCCATCTGCCTATCCACCTATCCGCCCATCCGTCGATCCGTCCATCCGCCCGTAACCGGTCACGCCGTTCCCGGAACGGGGATGACCGCCCGCACCAGCTCCGACGGGCCGAACTCCGGCTGCTCGGGACCAAGCGCAAGCGGCGATTCCATCATTTCATCCCACGTGACCTCCCGCCCGGTGTAGCACGAGATCCGGCCCATGATCGCCGTCATCGTCGCCACCGCCGTCCGGGCCGCCTCGTTGACCGGCTGATTGGTGCGAATGGCGGTGACCAGATCGATGTGCTCCTGGACGTACGGAAGCGGCTCGATCTCGTCTCCGTTCTCCTCGAGCGCGTACGGATAGCGCCATTGCGCACTCCCGTCCGCCTGCCAGATCTCGTCCCGGCAGTTCGAGTAGCCCTTGGTGCCTCGGATCAGCTCCGACACGTTGTCCGTGCAGCCTGCGATCTGCCTGCACATGCTGTGGACGTGGACATCCTGCGGGTAGGTGAAGTCGATGCTGAAGAAGTCGTACTGGTCGCCCGACGGGCGGCGCCAGCGGCCACCGAAGCCTACCGCCTTCTCCGGATGCGCGTCGCCGAGGAACCAGTTGACGACATCGAGATTGTGCACGTGCTGCTCGACGATGTGATCACCCGAGAGCCACGTCCAGTTCACCCAGTCCCGCAGCATGTACTCCACGTCGGTCCAGCCGGGCTGGCGGTCCCGCCACCACGGCACGCGGCCATTCCAATAGCAGTTGGCGGCGACCACGTCGCCGATCGCGCCGCGGTTGATCTGCCGGAACGTCTCCAGATAGTTGGCCTGGTGGCGCCGCTGCGTTCCCGTCACCACGCACAATCGCAGTCCGTCGGCGGTCCGGGCCGATGCCATGACGGAGCGGGCGCCCACCGGGTCGACGGCCACCGGCTTCTCCATGAACACGTGCTTCCGCGCATCGACGCAGGCCTCGAAGTGCTGTGGGCGGAAGTAGGGTGGGGTCGCCAGCAGCACGATGTCGACGTCCGTGTCGATCAGCCGTTGGTAGGCGTCGAACCCCACGAAGCACCGTTCGTCCGGAACCTCGACACCCCTGTTCTCCCGCAGGCTCGACCGGCACTCGTCCAGTCGATCCTGGAACACGTCCGCGAGTGCCGCGATCTCGAGGTTGGGACCCGCATCGAGGAAGTCGTTGGCCGCGCCGGTGCCGCGCCCACCACAGCCGACCAAGCCGGCTCTCAGGACCGGTCCGTCGGGTGCCTGATCCAGCAGCGGCGGCCAGGCATAATCGGCGTACAGCTCACCACCGCTGCCGCACCCGGTCACCAATGCTCCCACGGCCCCCGCAGCGCCGATCACGCCGAGCGTCTCGATGAACTCCCGTCGGCTGCGTCGTTCTGGAGTCTCACTCATTGCCTACCTCCCTCCGTCGGTCCTCGTCACCCGGCTGCGCGCTCGAGCGGACCACGCGCAGGCCGATATCCACACAGTCGGAATACCACCACCGGCTCTTCGGTATCTGTGGGTCGGTGAGGAAACATGCGCGGCTGCGCGTGTGATCGCGAGCCGCGAGCCGCAGATCGGCCGGATCGCTGCGGAAGGACCCCCCGCGCACGACGTGCTCGTCTCCCGTCTCGGGTCCGAGCGGGTTCGCGACGAGACTGTCGCCGGCGCGCCGCCGATACGTGTCGGGTGCGTACCAATCCGCCGTGAACTCCCGTACGTTGCCGAGCATGTGCTGGAGGCCGAAAGGGTTGGGCGCCACGACGGCGGGCGACTGTGTGCGCCCGTCACTGGAGCCGCGATGGACGACGAAGCTGTCGAGGACCTCGGTATTCGGTCCGAACAGTCGGTTCCACCATCGTCGCTCGGTGTACTGCGTGGGGCTGCCCTGGAAGAAATACGGGCCGTCACTGCCGCCGCGTGCCGCGTACTCCCACTCGGCCTCGGTCGGCAACCGGTAGCGCTTGCCGGTCACCTCGGAAAGCCAGCGACAGTACTGCTCCGCGGCGTGATGCGTCATCGTGATGGCTGGCCGGTCACCCTTCCCCCATCCCTGATCGGGTGGTACGTACGGCGGGGTGGCGCCCGTGATGGCGTCGACGTCTTCCTCCTCCATGAGCCTGGTGTCACTGCGGCCCTCGGATCGCGTGGCCCGGTACCAGGCCTCGAACTCGTTCCACGTGACCTCGATGCGCCCCATCCAGAACGAATCGACGGCGACCACGTGCACCGGACCCTCGTCCGCCCGACGGTACGGCTCCGACTCGGGGCTCCCCATACGAAACGCGCCACCCGGAACCGCCACCATGTCGAACGACACGGTGGTGCCGGGGATGTACTCGGTGTAGTCGACGAAGCCATCGACGACGGCGGGCGCATCATAGACCTCGGCGGGCTCCGCCGCCGCGAGTCCGAAGTCGATCTCCTCGGCGTCGGGGTCGAAGTGACCGACCTGCAAGTGGCACTTGATGCAGCGGATTTCCTCCGCGTGGTTCTCGTAGTGGAGGTGAGCCTCCTCACCCTTGTCGGTCAGCTCGACGGGGTACAGGTTCGGGTGGCAATCGATGCACGACTCGCGGAACACGAACGTGCTCGCGTGCTCGAGCTGCGAACGCTCTTCCCAGAAGAGGCTGTCCTGCTCGCCGAAGACCGTGCCGAAGACGTCACGGACCCCGAGGCGCGTCTTGTGCGCCGCGTAGGCAACGCCGCCCGGCGGGAGGTGGCACTCCACGCAGTGTACCACCGTGCCGCTCTTCGTCGCGTAGTGGGTGGATTGCGTCCACGACGTCGTCGCCTGCGGGTGGACGTGGCAGGCGTCGCAGAATGCGTCGGTGGACGTGACGTCGTTCGCCCCGCGGATGCCGGCGAAGACGATCATACCGCTCGCGAGTCCCCAGACGTAGGGTCGGCGCAGCAATCGCCCCGCCCAGGGGGCGGACTGCGAGAACCGCTTCAACCGCTCACTCCTTCGCCCGGCGACTGTCACGCGGTCAGAAACATCTGCCGTGCCCAGGCGACGTTTGCCCGCGTGTCCTCCAGGAAGCGGCCCTCTCGACCGCTGGTTTCCAGCACCAGCCACTTGTCGTACGCGATGTCGTCGAGCGCCGCCGCCACCCCCGGCATGTCGACCGTGCCGTCGGCGCTACCCAGCATGGGCGTGTTCCAGTCCTTCAGGTGTACCTCGCAAATCCGGTCGTTGCCAAGCAGGCGGAGCTCGCCTGGCACGTCGTAGCCGTTCCCCGTCGAGTTGCCGACGTCGTAGTAGACGATCAGAGAGTCGGAGCCGACGCGCTCCATGATCTCGAGGTTCTGTCGGGCCGTGATGGTGTTCTCCAGCCCGAGCGCGATCCCTGCGTCCTCGGCGCGCGGCGCGATCTGCCGGAGGGTATCGACGACACTGGCGACCTTCGTGTCGTCCAGCCGGTACTCGGCGAACGCGCCCTCCGACTCGTTGACGAACTCACCCCGGTCGTCGCGGTGCCGCAGGTCGCCGCTGCCGAAGAACGCCATGAGGACGTTCGACGCGCCGAGGGCGACGGCGGCCTCGATGGCGTCGATCACCCAGACGGCGGCGCGCGGCTGCTCCGCCAGCGGATTGCCGTTCAGGAGGCCGAGCGCGATCGAATGAAACGTGATGCCGTGCTGGCGACCGAGCTCCCTATAGCGGGTACGCACGGCCGGATCGCGCAGGACCATCTCGTCGGGATTGCGGCCCAGGCTCACCTGAATGCCGTCGAGACCAGCCTCGCGAGCCCGCGGAATCGCCTCCGGGTCGCACATCTCGCCGAGGTTCCAGTCACAGATCCCGATGCCGGCGCTCCGTTGGCGGGCGGCGGTGGGGCTGGCGCACGCCGCGAGCGTGCTCGAGGCCGCAAGGGAACCCAGCGCAATGCCGGTACGCTCGAAGAAACGTCTGCGGTCCATGGGACGTCGCGCTCCTCTTTGGGTCAAATCCGATTTGGGTCAAATCCGAATCACAGTCGTGGTCACGTGCATACAGTCAACCTGTTTGAGCGCTCACGGCGTGCGTTCAGCGGCGGATCTCGCACGTCCGTAGCGAGCCGTGCGGGCATCGTCGATCACTCCCGACCAGTTCATCCCGAAGGCGAAGTCGTACGCGTTGCCTGCGGCGTCTACGTGCGGCTCCATGTCGAGTGGGATGTCCTCCGCTTGCTCCTCGACCGTACGCATGTGCGCCGGCATCTGCAGAGGGAGGAGGCCCGACGGCTCCGCCGCGCCGGTCAGGATGTCCATGAGCGCCTGATCCTGCACGCCGAAGCTGACGAGGAACGCGTCGACGCTCGGCTCGAACTCGGCGACCACGGTCGGTCTGGACGTGTGGAGGACCACGATCACCGGCTTCCCGGGCATGGCCGCACGCGTGTCGAGGACCACTTGCAGGTCGCTCGCGTTCGCGGTCGTGACCGTCTTCCCCCGATACGACCGGTTCGTGAACGTCTCGAGCGGATCCCCTCCCGCGACACTCGTGGCACGGGCATGGGTGGCCGTGTACGGGCCGTACTGCAGGCTGATCGGCACGTACCCGTTGCCGCCCGCCGCCACGTCCGCCCGATCGTATCCGGTCTGCATGCGGAAGCCGCCGCTGCCACCGGGTTCGGTGATGACGACGAGCGCCGCGTCTGCAGCGTCCGGATCGTCGGTCACGGTGACGTAGCGACCCGCGATCGCCACATCGATCGGGTCCTCCGTTCGTGCGGGGGTCAGGTTGCCGAAGAAGTCCGTACGTGCAGGGACCTGACGCTGCGGCACATACACGGCGGTGCCCCGTGCCAGCGGCAGCACGTCATTCCGGTTCTTCACGAGGACCAGCGACTTCAGCTGGGCCTCGTATCCGGCCCGCATGAACGCCGGATTCCCCACCGTCTGCGCGGTTTCGTCCGCGTCCAGATACGGGTTCTCGAACAAGCCGGTGCGGAACATGTTGCGCAGCAGACGGACCGCGGACGCCTCGAACCGGGCACGCATGAACTCCTCCCCGTGCTCGCGCACCCCCATGGCGTACGCCTCGATGACCGGCCCGGCGTCGTTGTTGCCGCCGAACTGATCCACGCCCGCCATCAGCGCCTTGTAGTGCCGTTCCGCCTCGGTAAGCCCCTCCACACCCCACGGCGTAGCCCCGAACTGGTCCATGCGCTCGTGCTCACGCGTGACCCCCCAGTCGGTGCACACCACGCCGTCGTACCCGTACACGCCTCGCAGCAGATCCTTGATGATGTAGGTACTGTAGGCGTTCCCCACGTTCTCGCCATACACGGTGTCCTGGTTGAACGAGATCGTGTAGTACGGCATCACCGCGGCCGCCATGCCGGTCGCACCGTCCAGGTCGAAGGCGCCCTGCGTGAACGGCAGCAGGTGGGTGTCGAAGTTGCCGCCGGGGTAGACGGCGTACTTGCCGAAGCCGTAGTGTGCGTCGCGGCCACCCTCGCCGCTGCCACCGCCCGGCCAATGCTTGACCATGGCGTTCACACTCTCGTATCCCCAACCCCCGGCACGCTCCGCATTGCCCGCGGACGTCTGGAAACCGTCGACGTACGCGCGAGCCATGTCGGTTGCGAGGGCCGGGTCCGGTCCGAACGTGCCGCCGAACCGGAACCAGCGGGGATCCGTCGCGATGTCGATCTGCGGCGAGAGCGCGGTGGCGATGCCCAGCGCGCGATACTCTCTCGAGGCGACGTCGCCGAACTGCCGCACGAGGTCGGGGTCAAAGGTCGCGGCGAGCCCGATCGAGCTCGGCCACAGCGAGATCGCCCCCGCCGCGCCCGCATTGAATTCTGCCGTCGCCTGCGGCTCATGCCGCGGATCCGAGCTGTTGTTGGCCGGAATCCCGAGGCCGATACCCTCCACCAGCGCCTGAACCTCGTTGTTCCAGCGTGCCGCCACTGCAGGGCTCTCCACCGTCGTGATGAGCACGTGACGCAGGTCGTCGTTCGTCAGGAAATCCCGTTGCTGGTCGGTCAGATCCCAGGCGTTCGCACCGCTCGAATCGAACGGCTCGCCGCCGTACGTGCTGGGGAACCACCCCCGCGATGCCGGGATCGCCTGGTGCGCGCTGTACAGCATCAGACCCGCGATCTGCTCGACGGACATCCGGGAGGCCAGGTCGCGCGCCCGGTCGTCGACCGAGCGGCGCCAGTCTTCGTACGGGTCCAGCGTGCCGTTGCCGCTGAGATCTTTGAAGGCGAAGCCATCGTTGATGATCAGGGTGACGCCCGACGTCGTCACGTACCCCAAAGTCCGGCCACCCCGATTGGTCACGGTCCGTACGATCCCCGACTCGGTTTCGCTCCATCGAGGGCCACGCTCGCAACCGTGCAGCGCAACGAGCGGCAGGGCGAGCGCCAGAGCGCGCTGGATGAGGATCCGCTTCATGGTCGCGTCCTTCACGTCGTGGGTTCGATCACCTCGCGACGGCCCGGCTGGTAGCGGTGATCGCGACGTCGCGAGACCTGGGTGAGCGGCCCGATGCCCGCCCCACCGACCCCATATCCCGTCGACTCCACAGCCACTCCACCGTCGAACCGACATGAATCTTACGCCCAAGCGACCGAGGACCGAAAGAGCGCGGCTACAGGTGGCAGCGCCGGTCATGAGGGCTCTGCCACGCACCCGCGCACCGTGCACCACCGTGACGCTCTTGCGGACACATCGTGCGAGCCGTATATGGGCGGAGTCTCTCCGACACTGCGCACTCACGACCCGCGACGGTTCGCATGACTTCATCCCAGGTACGGTTCGGCGTCGTCGGCGCCGGTCGGGTCGCCCGAACGCACGTCGTGCCGGCAATCCTGAGCACCGACCAGGCCGTCCTGTGGGCCGCGGCCAGCAGGGAGAAGCGTCGCGCGGAGGCGCTCGACCCTCAGCGGGCCTACGACTCGTACGAAGCTCTCCTGCAGGATCCAGGGGTGGATGCGGTCTATATCGCGACGCACAACGGGCTACATAGGGAATTGGTGCTGGCGGCGCTCGAGCGTGGCGCCCACGTGCTCTGCGAGAAGCCGCTCGGCCGGACGGCCGAAGAGTGCGAGGAGATGGTCGCTGCAGCCGACGCGAGCGGGTGTCTGCTCATGGAGGCGTTCATGTACCGCTATCACCCGCAACTTCGCAAGGCACAACAACTCGTAGGAGCGAGCGCCATCGGCGAGCTCAAGGTGGTCGAGGCGTCGTTCCGCGTGCTCCTGACGGACCCGACCGACGTCCGCATGCGTCCGGAGTGGGGTGGCGGTTCGCTTCTCGATGTCGGGTGCTACTGCGTGAACGTCACGCGCCTGTTCTTGGGAGACGTGCCGCAGAACGTCCGTGCGTGGGCACGCATCGATGCCGAGCACGGCATCGACACGAGCACGACGGCGGTGCTGGAGTATGAGTCCGGGACACATGCCGCGGTGTCCTGCGGGTTCGAGAGCGGACCCTCGCAGCGGGTGACGCTCGTCGGGACCGACGGCGCGATCGACCTCACCGAGCCATTCGTCACGTGGCAGCAGTCCCCGCGCCTCACCGTGCGGACCGAGCAGGAGGAACAGGTCGTGACGTTCGAGCCGGTGAGTACGTTTCGGATGGAGGTGGAGGATTTCTGCACGGCGATCCGCAGCGGAACGTCGCCGGTGCTCGGGCCGACCGAAGGACTCCTGAACGCACGCATTCTCGACCGTGTAGCGGCCGCGGGTGCCATGTGAGCACGGCAGACGCCGCACCTGGCAGCACGGCACCTAGGATGCCGGGGCAGCGGTAGTGGCGCACCCCCCTCAGAATTGCTCGTAGGTCACGTACGCCACGCGGCGGCTGTCCGGCGACCATGACGGGACGTTGATGGTGCCCTGACCGCCGAAGAAGGGCGCGGTCAGGTCGCGCACCGAGCCGTCGCGGACGTCCATCAGCCGGAGCTTCACCTGCCGGCCGAACGGATGGTCCTCGCCCTGGTCTTCGAGGTAGCTGAGGAACACCACCCACCGTTCATCGGGTGAGGGGTGCGGAAACCAATTCGAATAGCTGTCGTCCGTGAGCTGTTCCGGTTCAGTGCCATCCGGGCGCATGCGCCAGATCTCCATCGTGCCGCTGCAGAACGAGTTGTAGTAGATGAACGCCCCGTCGGGCGCATACTCGGGGCCGTCGTCGAGCCCGGGGCAGCTGGTCAGGCGTCGTTCATCGCCGCCACTCACCGGGATGGCGAAGATGTCCCAGAGGCCATCGCGCAGCGCCGTGTAGACCAGCGTACGACCGTCGGGCGACCACCCGTGCCAGAAGCTCGGGGCCTTCGACGTGACCTTGACCGGTGGGGCGCTGCCGTCGATCGGCATGATGTAGATACTCGACGCGAGCCAGGCCTGCTCCGGATCGGCAATGTGCTCGTCGGCGTGATGGCTCAGGGCCAGGTACTCCCCGTCGGGCGAGATCCCATGATCGTTGTTCAACCGGGTGGCGAATCCAGTAGGGATTTCGCTGAGCCCCCCGATCCCGTCGGCGCGCAGGCGGTACAGCCGCCCTGCGCTGTTGACGATGAAGTGCTGCCCGTCGTGCGACCAGTTCGGTGCCTCGAAGTGCCGGGCCTCACTGTGGACCGTGTCGACACGACCGGAGAGAATGTCTACGGTCTGCAGCGTGCTGCGGAGAGAGGGCTCGACCTGACCGCTGAGGGCGGGCTGCACGGTGATGCTCCAGAGGACGACGAGGAGAAGAAGTCTGGCGGGCATTGGAGATACCATTCCTGTCCGTGGTAGGGACCGGTGACGAGATCACGAGGCACGCCGGGGCGCACGACTCGCCAGTGGACGGATGATACCGTATCCGTCCACCTCTCGCGAACACGCGCACACACGCTGCGCTCCCGAGGGCTCGAGTGGGCGCGGCGGCGTTACGCGCATCGGCATCACGAGGTACGTTTCGCGCTGGGGTGAGTATGGCAACCCGATCCGATCCCATCTTCTGCGCGTGTCCTCTGGTCAGAGGACCGTCAGGGCGATGACGCCAGCAGCAGTGCCGATCCGCCGAGCAGTGTTCACACAGGGGCCGTGGGTGCTCGGGAATCACAACCCGTCCGCGGCCGGCGCCGCGCCATGCCCCCGAACGGCATGACGGCCGCAGTGCCGATTCTCGCTCTCGTGGTGTGCGCCGGCACGAGCGCGTGCAGCAGTTCCCACGGGCCACGTGCCACAGTTCCGACAGCCGACAGCGTCCTGGCAGCCGCCGTACGAGTCTACGAGGTGTCCCGCGGCCCGACCGGACTCTACCGCGACCGCGTACGTTTCGACGGTGCCCACGACGGGCCTGCGTCGATCGCCACGACGGGGATGGGGTTGATCTCGCTGTGCATCGGCAGCCGGATGGGGATCAACTCCAGCGCCGCCGAACAGGCGAAGACCACGGTGCGCACGCTGTTGGCGATGGCGCACGCCCGGAATGGATCGGGCTTCTACTACCACTTCGTGGATCTGGAGACCGGTAGCAGAGCCGGCGAGAGCGAGTACTCCAGCATCGACACCGCCATCCTCGTGAGCGGGGCGCTCTTTGCCTCGTCGTGCCTCGCCGGCGACCGCGAGCTCGACTCGCTGGTCGCCACGCTATGGGAGTCGATTGACTGGTCACGGGCGGTTGCGGATCCGGCCACCGGTGCGATCTACCTCGAGATGCAGGCAGACGGATCCGGCAGCCCCGGAGCGCTCACCACGCCCTTCAGCGAGTACATGCTGGTCGCGTGGCTTGCCACCCTCGCCGATCGAACGGGGACCGGTTCGGCGACGGAGCTGTGGGCGCGGTTCTACGCCAGCGCCGACAGCCTACCGACCTCCGAGTTCGCGGGACACGTCGTCCTGACCGATCGTCCGGGGTTCTTCCTCGCGAGCTTCGTGGCGCAGTTCGCGTACTACCTGTGCCATCCCTTCACGACGGATAACCGGTACCGTGCGTTCCTGCTGAGTGCCCAACGTGCCGACCGCGCGTGGTGGCGGCAATCGGCGTTGGCAACCGAGCACGAGTGGGGCCTCGGAGCGGGTAGCGCACGCTCGGTGCCCTACCATGCCGACGCCATCGGTGACAATCCCGATCACATCGTCTCTCCGCACGTCGTTGCGGGCTTCCTGCCCGTCGACTCGGCCGCTCTGCGCGACCTGCAGTGGCACGTCACCAGCGCGAGCGGCGCGCTCCGCTCGCTCGTCGGCGTGGACGGCAGTATCCTGTGGCGCTACAGCGTCACGGATCCTTCGTGGACACCGGAGGAACTCCAGGGGATCGACTACGCCGCGTTGATGCTCGGACTCGCGAGCCACGTGCTCGGATCCGAGTTTGTCGTGGAACACAACGACTTCGCGGCGTGGCTCGCGGAGGTGCGGTGAGACGCCAGGCGGTCGGCTCTCCGACCCAGCGGCCTGAGCGGAAGCACCCTCACTCGAGACTGATCGTTGGGCGACGGTCTGGCATGATGCTCCCACTTCTGGTCGCGGGGATCGGCCTGGCCTGCGCCGAGTCCGACGGGCCAGCGAACCCGCACGGTCCCTCCCTCCCCGTCGTCGATCCATTTCCGACGCAACCCCGGGCGGCGTATCTGGCCCTGCAGACGGAGTGGAATGCCGAAGGCGTGGTGTCGGGGAGGGAGGCATTCAGTGCGAATGCGAACTGGATCTTGAAGGCCGGAGTGCCGTTCGTGGTACGTGGCATCGTGTACGTTCCGGGATATCCGGGCTATCTCCCGTGGGAGATCGAGAGTGCCACGGCACTCCCGGAGCGGTTGCGACGGAGCATCGATCGCGATCTTGCCCAGATCGCTGCGCTCGGAGCGAACACGGTGCGGCTCTGGGGCGCCCCTGAGTACTGCTACCGGTCGCTCAAGGAGCTGGGAGGCCTCTTCTTCCTGCAGACGCTGTGGATCGATACTGAGGTCGACGACCTGCACGACCCGCAGTTCAAGGAAGCGACGAAGGCCTATTTCAGGACGGTCATCGACCGGATCCACCGTGTCTATTCGGACGCGCCTCCTCCGCTCGTCGCCTATCTCGTGGGGAACGAGTTGAGCGAGGCCACCATCCGTGCGACGAACGCGACCCACCCGGAGCTGACCACGTATGCCGGCAGTCACATTACCACGGGGCCGGGTCTGAACGCGTCGGAGGTCTTCCTCGCGGAGATGGCCGATTACGTGAAGCGATACGAGGACGACACGTACGGCATGACCCATCTGGTTTCCTACGCCAACGACATCCGCACGGCTGATCTCGTCGACACGCCGTTCCTCGACTTCCGAAGCCACAACGCATACTCGTACGCGGTGCCCTACTATCGGCCCGGGACCCCGCCGGGCTCAGCCTCAAGCACGCGCCTGCAAGGTTGGATCGAGGAGGTGAGAGCCCGCTTTCCCAGCGTCCCCTTGCTCATCACCGAAACAGGTCTCTCCGTTTCACCCAACGCACCACACGCGGGACCGCCCGACTACGGCTACGGCGGTAACACGGAAGCTGAGCAGGCTGAGGGACTCCTGCAGGCCATTACGGACGTGCAAACCGCAGGGTCCCCAATGGCGGGGGTGATCATTCACGAGTTCCTGGATGCGTGGTGGAAGTTCGGCCTGGAGGATTCCTACTCACAGGATCCAGACGACGTCGAGGAGTGGTTCGGCATCGTGCGGCTGACCGGCCCCTGATAGCGGCCCGCCCTCCACTCTTCACCCTTCACTCTTCACCCTTCACCCTTCACCCCGCTCCCTCCTCCCTCTCCGCCCCCGTCACCCCTCGGGCAACCCCAGACCGGCTAGCACGCCACGCATGTACGCGAAGGATCGCTGCATGCCCGGGAGGGGGTTCTCGGCGTCAATCTCGTACTCGAGGTTGACGTACCCGGCGTAGTTCATCTCGTCCAACTGGCGGAAGATGGCGGGGATCGGCATCGCGCCTTCGCCGACGATGCACTGGCTGTCCCGGTCCAGCAGGTCCTTCAGGTCCTTGGCGTGCACGTCCAGTACCCGCTCGCCCGCGTCGGCGAGGGCCTCGACGATGTCCACCCCGGTACGGGTCGTATGTCCGAGGTCCACGCACAATCCGACCCGCGGATCCATGTTACGGATCAGCGGGAGCGCGTCACGAGGGCCGGGGAAGTAGGCGTCTTCTGGCCCATGGTTGTGGATCGCGACCTTGATGTCGTACTCCTGCACGAACCGCTCGATGCGGGGCAGGGTGGCCGGCGTGGGCGCGATGACCATCAGTGGCATGCCGGCGGCCTTGGCGTACTCGAAATACGTCCGGATGTCGTCGTCATCGTCCTGCTGGAGCGTGATCAGGCCGCCCCCCACGATGGTCAGACCGGAGCCTTCGAATGCTTCGCGACCGGCAGCGAGCTCCTGCCGCGTGCTCTCGTACGGGAGGTGAAACGACTTGATGCTCACGTACTCTGCGCGGAGCGCCCGGATGGCCGCGATGGCGTCGTCCCGACCGAGCTCGCGGAGCGAGTAGCTCGCGATACCCAGCCTGATGTGCCGCAGGTCTGCTGACGCCGCACGTCGACTCGCCCCCGAGGCGGCGATGGGGAGCGTGAGTCCGGCAGCACCGACCGCAGCCGCCGTGAGGAAGTCTCTCCGGGTCTCGAGATGTTCGGTCACGGTCACACCTGCGCTTCCCAGCCGGGCTCGTACTCTCGGCTCCACAACGCCATGGCGTCGGCATTCCCGAGAATCCGTCCCGTCTGCGTGTCGCACCGTAAGGCGCTGCCGGTGCGCTGAGCGATGTTGCCGAGGTGGCAGAGGAGCTGCGTCGTGTGCCCCTCGTCGATGGGTGCTGTCGGGTGCGCCTCTCCCCGAATCGCCGCGAGGAAGTTCGCGAGGTGCAGGTCGGTCAGGCTGCCGCCACCGCGGGTGTCGAGGGAATCGACCGTCTCTCCCTGGATTCGCCGCGCCACCTCGTTGTTGTCGAGGTCGTAGATCACGTAGCCGGAGCGATCGATGATCGCGGTACCTGCCGTCCCGTGGATCGAGGCACCGCGACCGCGGTTCTCGATGGGGCGCCCATTGCAGCTCCGTCCTTCCCAGCTGATGGTCGCTCCGCTTGCGAATTCGAACGAGGCCACTTGGGTGTCGGGACACTCCCAGTCGTCATCGAAGTGATATCGGCCGCCCGCCGACGTGACCTTCGTCGGGAAGTCCACGCCGAGTGCCCAGCGGCACACGTCGATCTCGTGCGTGCCGTTGTTGCAGATCTCCCCGGTCCCCCAGTGCCAAAACCAGTGCCAGTTGTAGTGCACCACGTTGTCCCGGTACGGCATGCGCGGCGCGGGTCCCTGCCACAGCTCGTAGTCGAGCCAATCGGGGACGGGAGCCGCTCCCCCACGACCGATGCTGCCACGGGTATTGCCGTACCAGGCACGGGCGAAGTACGGCCGACCGATGATGCCCTCCCGGATCTGGCCGATCACGTCGATGGAGGCGGGAGAGGAGCGTTGCTGGTTGCCCATCTGTACGACGCGACCGTACCGCTGCTGCGCCTCGACGAGCAGTTCGCCTTCGTGCGGATTGTGACTGCACGGTTTCTCGACGTAGACGTGCTTGCCGGCCTGGAGCGCGAGCAGCGATGCCGGCGCGTGCCAGTGGTCGGGTGCCGCGATCACCAGCGCATCGAGTGCCGGGTCGTCGAGCGCGCGGCGGAAGTCGGTGATCCCTGTGGGGGTGTGCTCCTGCATCGTCGTGACGTCGGCCACCGTTTGCTGGACGGCGCGCGCATCCACATCGCAGATATACTGCACCCGCGCCCCCACGCGCGCGCACGATTTCGCTAGCTCATTGCCTCGGCTGTTCACGCCCATGACGGCGACGCGCAGTGGGTCGTCTGCCGGGAGAAGCGGGTCGCCCACTGGTGTAGAATGGCGTGCGACCGAGCATGCAGTTAGTCCTGTGAGCCCAAGGAACGCGCTCCCTCCCTGCCGTACGAAGCTGCGCCGGTCCATGGTGTCCGTCATGGCGTGATCTCCCGGATTCGGATGTTGCGGAACCAGACATCGTCGCCATGATCCTGGAGCACGATGTGTCCGGTCCGCCGATCGGCGAAGCCCTCGATGGGCGCATACTTGCTGGCGGCGAGCGCGGAGTCGAACGATGCACTCGACAGATCGAACTCGACGACGAGGACCCCGTTCAGCCAGTGCTCGCCGTGACCGTCGGCGAACAGCACCCGTGCTTCGTTCCAGGAGCCCACGGGGCGCAGGGGCGTGTCCGCTGGGGCCGGAACGAGATCGTACAGCGCACCCGCCGTACGGGTCGGGCCGTTCTGCGCGTCGGGATGCAGCGCATCGTCCAGGATCTGGTACTCGAAGCCGAGGGCGGCGTGGACCGGCGGCATGCCGGTCGACAATGCTTCGGAGACGTTGTACTTGATGCCGCTGTTGGCCCCCGGGCTCACCTTCCACTCGAGCATCAATTCGAAGTCGCGGAAGGTGGCGACGGTCATGATGTCTCCGCCCTCGAGCGGCTGCCCGTCGGCCGCCGTCGGCACGGTCCCGCTGGCCACCTTGCGGATCGTCCCGTCCTCGACGACCCAGTGCCCGGCGGGCACCGAGTCGAGCCCGACCCCACGCCATCCGGCAAAGGACTCACCGTCGAACAGCGGGGTCCACTCCCCCGCCTCGACCCGTTGCTCCGGTGCTCGGCACGCGCCGAGCGCCACGATCAGCAGGAGAATCGAGCGAACGGCCGTCACCATGCTCACTCCTCTCGTTCGTCGAGGTTCGCAAACTCCACGTAACGCTTCCCCCGTATCGCTTCGTTGCCCCGTGCGACGGCCACGGCCGACGCCCGCCCGACCCGCTCGTCCGCGAAGGGGCGCGTGCCGGCACGGACGCTGTCGACGAAGGCGGCGACGGCGAGCAAGTTGGGGTTTCCCAGCTCGTCCTGCGGGATCTCGATGGGGAGACCAGGCCCGCGGTACGGCATGTCGCCGCTCGTGCTCAGCGTTGCACTGGTGTGAACGCCTCGCTCGATGAGCTCTTGGGGGACGGCCGAGTTGGCGCGCGCCGGCTCGTAGTAGAAGGCGCCGTCCTCGAGGGTCAGCTTCACCGAGCCGCCCGTGCCGTAGATGTTGACCTGGTAGCCCACGTTGTGGTTCCCGATGATCGAGCTGAACACGTGGGTACCCCCGCTCGGGTACGTGAAGACCGCCTGCACGTTGTCGAAGGTCTCGCGGCCGTCGCGGTAGAAGGTGACGCCGCCCGTACCGATCACGCTCGTCGGTCTCTCGCCGAAGATCCAGTTGGCGACGTCGATCTGGTGCGAGCCCAGTTCCGCGAGGAGGCCACCCGAGTATTCCCGGTAGAGCCGCCAGTTGATCAGCCGCTCGAGCGACGGTTCGGGCACAGGTCTCCGCCAGTTGTAGTTGCGGTGCCAGTAACCGTACACGTGCGTGACGCGTCCGATCTCTCCCTCGCGGATGCGCCGGATCGCCTCGCGGTACCACGGGGCGTAGCGGTACTGGAGGCCGGTTTGAAACGTGCAGCCGCTCTCCCGCACTGCGGTGACGATTGCGTTGCAGTCGTCCACCGTGAAGCCCATCGCCTTCTCGCCGTACACGTGCAGCCCACGCTCGAGCGACCCGACCATGTGCTCGCCGTGAAAGCTCAGGGGCGATGCGACGACGACGGCGTCGAGATCCTGCGCGGCGTCGAGCATCCGCCGATAGTCCTCGTACGCGGGTGTTGCCTCCCCCGTGATCTCGCGACCCTCGGTGAACCGCGGACCGTACACGTCGCACAGGGCGGCAATCCGCACGCCGGGAACGCGCAGGAACAGCCGCATGAGGTACTGCCCACGGCTCCCCACGCCAATGACGCCGACGTTCAGCTGATCCGATGCGGCGACTCGGCGAGACACCAGCGTCTCGGCGAGCGCGTCGATCCCGACCAGGGAGCTCCCGGTGGCTGCCGACGCGGCGACGAACGTTCTGCGCTTCATCATGTGACCTACCTCTCCAGCGGGAGATGCTGAGCGCCCCGGTCCCGAGGACGGGGCGATCCGGTCCAGGCAATGGGGACGACGGCGGCGTCCGGCCCGGCCGCGGTCACCACCAGCGCTCCGACACCGTCGTAGTGCTCGAGGAGACCCGCGGCGCGCTCGGGTCCCGCCACGAACAGGGCAGTCGCGAGTGCGTCGCTGTCGGTCGCCGATCGAGCCGTGACCGTGACCTGCGTCATCCCGGTCACCGGCACGCCGGTCCGCGGATCGATGATGTGGCTGTACCGCGTACCGGCATACTCGAAGAACTGCTGTCCGCTCCCCGACGTCGAGAGCGACCCGTCGCGCAGGTGTACGTTCGAGAGCGGCCGCTCGGGATCGTGCGGGTCGGGTACGACGATCGGCCAGCCAGTCGTACGCGGCGGAGCACCGATGGCGTAGTGGCTGCTCCGCCCCGCGCCGAGCAATGCTGCGGTCACGCCAGCCCGCCGCAGGAGCGCCGCCGCGCGGTCGAGGGCATACCCCTTGCCGATGCCGCCGAAATCCAGCTCGAGCCCCGGTACGAGGAAGTGCACACTTCGCGTCGCAGGATCCAGGACAACGTGCTCCCAGCCGACGGCCGCGGCGGCTTGTTCCAGCTCGGCGGAGGGGGGAAGATGCCCGTTGGCGCGCCCGCGCTTCCACACCCGCACGAGCGCACCCACGGAGATATCGAAGGCACCGTCGGTCCGGCGGCTGACGTCGAGCGCACGCGCAAGCAGGCCGAAGACCTCCGGATCGGTGACGATGCGGCCGCCGTTGGCCAGGGCGTTGAGGCGACTGATCTCGCTCGTCGGACGATAGCTGCTCAGGGTCGCCTCAACGCGCTCGATCTCCTCGAAGGCCGCCTCGAACAACTCCGCCGCGCGGACGCGGCTGGAGGCGTACAGCAGGATCTCGACCGTGGTGCCCATCGCGGGGCGCGACTCCTGGAACAGGGAGTCCTGCGCCACAGCGCACGGGATCGATGCGAGCGTGCACGACGCAAGCAGGCTGCCGCCGACCGCCAGCCGGCGAGCCAGGGCGTCGAGTCGCTGCATCGGATACCGGCTCACGGGGCAAATATGGGGGCTGGGTCGGGTGATGTGAAACGACTGTGTGCGGGGAGCGCTGCCTCCCCTTCATCTCGAGCGTCTCGGCATCTACCTTTGCGGGGATTGATCTCGGAACGGCTCATGCGACAGATCCCGCGTTGGCTCGTATTCAGCGCACTGCTTGCCGGCGCTGCCCCCGCCTGCGAGGACGCTGCCGGCTTCGGTGACGTCCGCGGCATCTGGAACACCGCATCCATCGACGGCCAAGCGGTGCCTGGTACCGTGGACTACGACGGTACCGTCTTCGAGACGGAATACGTCCGTTGGGCATTCTACGACGGCGAGCGATGCACGCTGACGCAGTTCGTGGATGGCCGCACCAGCACGTACGACGATTGCACGTACACGGTGGACGACGAGCAGCAGGCCGTCTCGATCACCTTCCAGGCTCAGGCCTGGGCCGGCGCGGTGAGCGGCGAGCGCATGACGCTCACCGACCCCCAGGACATCGTCTGGATCCTCCGGAGACAGTGACGGCGGAGCGGCATTCTGGCTCAGCCGACCACACGATCCCGACGGTCGGACGCAGGTAGGTGACTGTTCCTGCGGGAAGCGGGGACCGCAGACGTCATACTCCCTCAGTCCGCCGCCGCGATCAGCGCCTGCAGCGCAGCGGCGAGGTGTCCAGCATCATCGCGTAGGTCGCGCGCGAACTTGAGGCGCAGGCGACCCTGCTTGGCGGTGGGGATGTGCTCGACCGCGTTCATCGTCCGTGCCTGGATCGTCAGTTCCGCCGCGAAGATCCCTCGCTTGAATCGGATCCACGAAATCGCGTCCAGCGGCAGCCGTGCGAGCTTCACCTGGGACTTGAACGTGCCGAAGAAGGCATCTTTTGTCTGGTGCTCGATCACGATCTCGTCACCTTCGAGCCAGATCACACCTTCGCTCTCGGTGAACGATCCGTTGGGATCGTTGAATTCGAAGGCCAGAGCGGGTGAGCGAGGAGCGGCCGGTGCGGCAACGTCGGGCGCGGTGACGTCGGTGTCCTCGATCGCTGCGGGCGCAACGCCGGCCGGGTCGAATCCCTCCTCCCTGACGTCGAAGACCAGCCTGAACTCAACGTCCGGCACGTAGTCGGTGTCGAGCACGAACTGCGTTCCCGGGCTCGCGGCCGCGAGCCGGGCGTCGAGCAGCTGGCTCAACCGCCGCAGATCGGCGGCCGTGCCGTGGATGCTCTCATCGTCGATCCCCGGGCGCTCCCACACGCGGATCTTGAGATCGCCGTAGGGCCCGACGTCCAATGCCGGCACCTTCCGCTCCAGCTCGGCCCTGTCCGCCTGCGACGCAAGCAACCGCACCAGGGTCTGCAGGCCCGATCTGGAGCCGACGAGGTGCCACGCGCGTTGGGCAGGGTCCGGTTCGTGGTAGAAGCCGAGCGTGCGCCAGCGCTCACCCGTGTCAGGGCGCGGGATGCGTGGGGTGCGGGTATTGCTCACGCGCCGTTCCTGTCCGCCCCGGAGGACGTCGCGTGCGCGTCGTGCGCCCCACGTTCGGCACGATCTGTGGAACCGGGAGCGGCCCGGCGGGGCCGCTCCCGGTCGTCGTTCGCGAGTGTGCGGCGGGTGCCACACTCAGGCATACTGGAGCGTCTGCGGATCCCAGGTGACGATCCTATTGGAGAAGTAGCTCTCATTGGCGGCCAGCGACGGTCCGGCCGCCTTCAAGCCGTACGTCGCGTCCTCGACGATCGGCTTCCCGTCGCGCACGGCAGCGATCAGACAGGCCCAGTGATCGTCGCGGTCATCGTAGCGATCGGGGGGCGTGTAGACGATCTCATCGGGTTCGTTGATGGTGTCCGGTACGTGGTAGTACTCGAGCTTGTACTGCTGGACGAACTCGTCCTGGACGCTCTTCGGGAACGTCGACAGGGAGTCGTATCCGCCGTAGCCCGGCTTGGCCGGGAACGGCGTGCGGCTCAGGGTCAGCGAGCCCCCTGCGAACGTCAGTGCTCCCTCCGTGCCGACCAAGCGCAGCGAGTTACTGCCTCCGCCCCCCGCCACGAAATTGACGCGGATCTGCAGGTTGAACGCCGGATGCGTGGCGGCCTGCGGATAGTCCACCACGCAGGTCAGCACGTCGGGAACGTCCCGGCCGTCCTCCCAGTATCGCACGCCACCGGATCCGTACACCCTGTGCGGCCCGTCGGAGCCGATGACCCAGTGCAGCCAGGAGAAGAGGTGCACGAACAGATCCCCGGCAATGCCGGTGCCGTACGCTTGGTAGTTCCGCCACCGGAAGAAGCGCACCGGATCGAACGGGACCTTGGGTGTGTCCCCGAGGAACGTATCGAAGTCCACCGTTGCGGGTGACGCATCTGGGGGAATGGAATACTGCCAGGCACCGAGGGAGGAATGACGGTCGTTCGTGGCTTCCACCAGGATCAGCTCGCCGATCTCGCCGGCCCGATACAGGTCCTGCGCTTTCTTCATGACGATCGAGCTGACGCCCTGGCTGCCAACTTGGAACTTCGCGTTGTGCTGCCGTTCGGCTTCGATCACCCGGTGCCCTTCCGCCACCTCCTGCACCATGGGTTTCTCGCAGTACACGGCCTTGCCGGCCCGCATGGCGTCGATACTGATGATGTCGTGCCAGTGGTCGGGCGTGGCCACGAGCACCACGTCGATGTCGTCCCTGGCCAGGATCTCACGGTAGTCGCGCGTGGTGACGAGCCCCTGTCCGAACATCTCCTTCGCCCGTGTGAGCCTCCCATCGTACAGGTCACAGACCGCCGCCAACTCGACGCCCGGGACGGTCAGTGCCGACCTGATGTTGTAGAAGGCGATGATCCCCGTCCCGATCACGCCGAGCCGGATCGTGTCATTGGCGGCGAACACCCGGTCTCGATCGTGTGGCTCGCGTTCCAGGACCACTCGCTCACTGGACGGTCTGTGAGTGGCGATGAACGGGAACGCCCCGGCCACCAGGGAGCCCTGCGCAACCTCTTTCAGAAACGTCCTTCGCGATGGCTTGTTGTCTCGTCGCATCGTACATGTCCGCCTTTCAGAAGGAATGCCAGCTGACACCGAGCGGCTCTCGATCGAATCGCGGGAGGCCGCACCTCGGCGCGACCTCTCGATGAACGCAGTCTCCTCGTCGAGCGGGACCGGGCGAGCCGGCCGAGCTCGCCGCGCGACTATCGTGCCCCAACGACGAAGCTGCCCTCCACACCGTCCGTCGAGCTCGGGGCGACCCAGACCGAGAAGCGCCCGGGCTCGACCACCCACTGCATGTCACGGTTGTAGAACCCAAGGTCGCGCGGTCCGAGCGTGAACGCCACCGTCCGCTCCGCACCGGGTTCCACATACACCTTCGTGAACCCCTGCAGCTCCCGGACCGGTCGGACTACACTCGCGACGCGGTCGCGAATGTAAAGCTGTATGACCTCGGCGCCGGCGCGGGGGCCGGTGTTCCGCACCGTCGCGCTCACCGTGATCGAACCGTCCGGTGGAATCGTATCGGCGCTCAGCGCGAGGTTCCCGTACTCGAACGTCGTGTAGCTCAGTCCGTGGCCGAATGCGTACAGTGGCGTGTTCGGGGAGTCGAGGTACTTCGACGTGAACTTGAAATCGGTCGGGGGGCGTCCCGTATTGTCGTGGCTGTAGTAGACGGGGACCTGGCCGACCGAGCGCGGGAAGGACACCGTCAGCTTGCCGCTGGGGTTGACGTCGCCCCAGAGCACGTCCGCCACCGCGTTGCCGCCCTGAACGCCTGGGTGCCAGGCCTGGAGAATGGCCGGAACGTGCTCGGCCATCCAGGAGATGGCGAGCGGCCGACCACTCATCACGACCGCCACCACGGGTGTCCCCGTCTCGAACACTGCTTCGACCAACTGTTGTTGCACGCCCGGTAGGTCGAGCGACGTGCGTGACGCCGCCTCTCCCGTATCGTCCCCGTGCTCGCCGACAACGACGATCGCCACATCGGCGGCACGCGCGGCCGCCACGGCCTCGGCGAAGCCGTCGCGGCTGGTACCCGACACGCTCGAACCCTCCGCGTACGTCACGGCGGCGGCCGGCACGCGCTCCCGGATGCCGGTGAGCACGGTCACCGCGTCCATCGGGCGGCCCCGTGCGGCCCAGGCGCCGAGGAGATCGCGAGGGTTCTCCGCCAACGGTCCGATGACGGCGATGGATTGGACTGCGTCCGATAGCGGGAGCAGCGCGCCGTCGTTCTTCAGCAGGACCATCGACCTGGCGGCGGCGTCGCGCGCGGCCGCCACGTGGTCGTCGCGCAGGATGACGGCCCCCTCGCCATCGGGATCGACGTAGGGGTTGTCGAACAATCCCAGCATGAACTTGGCCCGGAGTACTCTGCGGACCGACGCGTCCAGCAGCGTCTCCGGGATCACGCCGGCCCGGACGAGATCCGCCAGATGGCGCAGGTAGATGCCACTCGCCATGTCCATGTCCACGGTGGCCGCCAGTGCCAGGCGCGCGGCGTCCGGTCCGTCAGCCGCATAGCCATGCACGATCAGCTCCTCCACCGATTCCCAATCGCTCACGATGAGTCCGTCGAAGCCCAACTCGCCGCGGAGGACGTCATTGAGCGTAAACGGGTTCGCCGTGGTCGGCACGCCGTTCAACAAGTTGAACGCGCTCATCACGGTCGCGGCACCGGCCTCGACTCCCGCCGCGAACGGCGGCAGATAGACCTCCCGCAGCAGGCGCTCGGACATGTCGACCGAGTTGTAGTCCCGCCCGCCTGCCGGAGCACCGTAGGCGACGTAGTGCTTGAGACAGGCGAGGACCCGGTCGGGGGACGCCACGTCGTCACCCTGGAATCCCCGAACTCTCGCGGCGGCCATCACGGAGCCGACGAAGGGGTCCTCGCCCGCGCCCTCGATGACGCGTCCCCACCGAGGATCCCGCGCGATGTCCACCATCGGGGCGAACGTCCAGTGCACACCCGACGCACGCGCCTCCCGCGCCGCTATCGTCTCGATGGCGGTCACGAGCTCGGGATCCCAACTCGACGCGGTCGCCAGGGGAATGGGGAAGATGGTGCGATAGCCGTGAATCACGTCGAGACCGAACAGGAGTGGGATCCCCAGCCGGGATTCCTCGACAGCGATGCGCTGCACCCGGTTCGTATTCTCGGCACCGACGAGGTTCAGCAGCGATCCCACGTGGCCCGCTCGAATCCCGGCAGCAATGCTGTCGTTGTACCCGCTGAACTGCACCAGTTGACCCACCTTCTCCTCGAGGGTCATGCGGGAGAGGAGGGCCTCCACCCGCTCGTCGACGTTCGGGGTCTGCGCAGCGGTCGCCGCCGGAATGCCTGCCGCCAGCAGCAGCACGACCGACGTTCGGGACAGGCGACGCAGCACGGGCAGTCGTAATCGCTGCCCGCTCGGTCCGTCGTTGCTGGGGGAAGCGGGCAAGCCCGCGCGACGTCTCGACCCGACGAACGGCCTATCCATCCGGAGCTCCCAAGCGTGGTGATGGCGTGCGGGTCCGAGCGACAGGGGAGGGTACGTCGTGTCCGGTGGGCGCCGCACGGAGTGGTCGCTGCCTCATGAGTCAGCTTGCCGAATTGCCATCTGTGACGGTAATACGGGTAGCGTGAGGACGTGTCAAGAGCGCGGGATGGCCGAGCGTCGTGTGCGGTTCTCGATGCCCGGCTCGCAATCCGTCTCCACGCGACGGGCCTGTGCTGCTGGCACCGGACCGCCCGCGTGTTCAGCTTTCAAGCAGAGGATGGACCGCTCGAGCTCTTGCTCAGGAGCGAACCTCCGTCATCTGTGTCGCCGGCACGGAGTGACGAGGGGTGCAACCGGGATCCTCACTCAAAGAGGCAGCCAGATGCGTATCAGCACGAGAGAACTCGGCCCGCTCGTTGCGCTCGCCGTCGTGGCGGCGTGCAGCAGCGCGGAAGGCTGGACGGGCACGGTGACGGACAGCGCCGGAGTCGCGATCGTCACGAACACCGACCGCGGTATGTGGCGCAATGGAGCCGGGTGGACGCTCGAGGAAGCGCTGCGCATCGGCGCGCTCGAGGGCGAGCCCGAGTATCAGTTCGGACAGATCGGGCTCATTGCGGTCGACTCGAGAGAGCGGATCTTCGTGCTCGACGCGCAGGCCCGCCATATCCGGGTGTTCGCGTCGGACGGGACGTACGAACAGACCATCGGGCAGCCCGGCGAGGGCCCCGGCGAGCTCGGGACCCCGGTTGGGGCGCTCTTCATGGGCCCCGGTGACACCCTGCTCGTGCCGGACCTCGCCAACCAACGCGTGAACCGCTATGCCCCGGACGGCACCAGCCTCGGCAGCTTCCCGCTCCGAATCGAGAACGGGATCCCGATGTCCATCGTCGCCACCCGCTCCGGGGTCGTCGCGGAGCAGGTCCGTCCGTTTTCGAGGCCGGACCAGCCCGCTCGCGACAGCCTCGACGTCATCGTCACCCTTGCGACGGACGGCTCGGTGATCGATACGCTGATGACCTTCCCCCCCGGGGCCAGCATCGATCTCAGTAGCGCGCAGGGGCCGCGGAGGACGATCTTCGCCGCCGAGCCCGTGTGGACGCTGTCCGATGCGCTCGAGCTCTTCTTCGGCATCACCAACCGGTACCGCATCAGCGTGTTCGACTCGGCCGGCAACCTCGTGCGCATTGTCACCAAACCCGCCGAGCCAGCGCCCGTGACCGACCGGGACAAGGAGATGATGTGGGAGGTCATCGAACAGCAGATCCGCGCTGCCGTTCCACCGCAGAGCTTCATGGAGGTCATGGAGCAGGCCCGTCAGTCGATCAGTTTCGCGGAGGTCTTCCCGGCGTTCGTCAGCATGTCGATCGGGCCGAGTGGCAGTCTCTGGGTCCAGCACCTCAGGCCTCCGGCGGCAGTGCCTGAAGAGGAGCTGGAGACCTACGACATGACCCAGGACATCGGGTCGCGGGACTGGGATGTGTTCGATCCTGACGGCCGGTATCTCGGGGTCGTGACGATGCCGCCGCGCTTCACCCCCCGCATCATCCTGGGCGGCCAAATCTACGGGGTGTGGCGGGATGACCTCGACGTGCAGTACGTGGTGCGCCTGCGCATCGTGGAGAGCTGACGGCCGGCGAGGGCGGATCGATCGCACACTTGCCGAGCGGCAATGGCATCCGGGGACGGCAGGCTGCCCGCTGAGCCGCTAGTCCGTGCACGGTTTCGCCGGTCGCAACGACAGCACGTCGTACGCCGGTTGCAGGCCGCTCTCGACGATCCACCCGGGAGAGCTCGTCAGGTTCTCGGGTGGCGCTCGGTACGTCTGGGCACTTGCCAGCGCGAAGAACTCGATAGCCCGCGTCATTCGGGTCCAGCGGTGGCATCTCGTCGCCGTTTCCCCCACCGCATCCGTGCACAATGCAGAGCACGAACACGGCAGCACCCGCGCAACGTGCAATCGCGACAACCCCTTGCTGCTGGGTGCCGACTCGTGCACCATCGGTCGGAATGCCTCACCGTTCATCATGAGCAGGTCGATCAGCCGACACGATCGCAAGGCGCGAGAGACACAGGAGCGGACCGAGACCGGCTGCTGGGTGGATCCTGCGCATCGCAAGCCGCGCCCCGGGGCAGATGCGATCGGCCCGCCGCGCCCATCGACGGCGCTGGCGGGCCTGAGCATGGCCTGTTGCTTCAGGGTGCCGCTACCGCTCGCCCATCGGACGGATGGTCGTGATCACGATGACGCCGGCCCCAGCCCGCACCCCGTACAACGTCGTTTCGGTTGGGTCCTTGAGCACCGTGATCGACTGGATGTCGTTCGGGTTGATGCCGCGTAGGGCGCCGTTCGGCCCGGCGTAGAAAGGGCTGCCGTCGACGATGTACAGTGGCTCGTTGCTCATGTAGAACGACGTCGGGCCACGGATACGCACCGAAATCGAACCGTCGCCGTTCCGAGCCACCAGAACGCCCGGTGAGCGCGCCAGGAGGTTCTCGAGCGGCTCGCGCGATCGCGGCTCCAGTTGGTTGGACGTGAGGTCGGCGGCCGTGAGCGAGTCCACCTCGGCAGCTTCGACCTCCTCCTGGTCTTCTGCCACGCCTTCCGCGACCGCCTGCGCCTCCGTCTGGTCCTGTGGGGCGGCCTCAGGCTCGGCCTGACTGACGGTGGTCGGCCGCGCGCACGCAAGCTGGGAGCCGAGCAGGACCGCGGCAATCACCGCGAGCGCCGCCATGCTGGGAAGCTGCTTCTGTGAGGACCTGAGCATCGCGACCTCCGACACTAGTCGTCCATTTTCAACATAATGCTTTTCCGGCGCAGCCGCACAAATCGGCAGCTGTCAGCCGGAGGGAGGGGCCGTCAAACCGACATACACCAGGCCGGCACGCAGGTTCGGTTCCTCGCGGTTGGTCCCCCGGCGGATACGCCCGGCCGCCATCCCTGCTCCGGGCATCAGGTCCCCGGTTGGCCACCGCAGCCGAGGTTGGCCCCCCGCCGGTGCCACGGCGGCGCCGATGCGTGGGCGGCCTCTCCGACTGGCGGAGTGCGCGGCAAGGCAACAACTTGGGGACCGGATGACTCGGATCGGATGCCGGTCTCTCCGTCGGCGTGCGACGGACGCTCCAGCGGCCGGCACCGCACACGGCACAACGCGCTGCTCCACAAAGGTATGATCCGCAAGAACTTCTGGCATGTCGGCAACTGGTGTATCCACACCGGACAGAAGTACATCGAATCCCCGTTTCTCGGGCCGACGAAGGGCGTCGAGATCCTCAACTACGCCCAGCCGTTCGTGGATGCGCTCGCGCAGATCGAAGGAGCGGAGGTCCGGTCGGAGGCGTCCTGGGACCTGTATAACATGTCTCCAGAGGTCTTTGAGGAACGACTGGACTGGGCGGACGTGATCGTGTTCGGCGACGTGGAGACCAAGTGCCTGATGCTGCATCCCCACTTCTTCAATCGGGAGATGTGGAAAGGCGCATACGTGACGTTTCCGGACCGGATGGAGATTCTCAGGGCGTGGGTGAGCGGTGGCGGGCACTTTCACATGCTCGGAGGGTGGTACTCGTTCGGCGGTGAGCTCGGCAAGGGCGGATGGGGGCGTTCGGTCTTCCACGACGTGCTGCCGGTGGTCTGCAAGGAGGGCGACGATCTGATCGAGTCCACCGCCGGCTACGACGTCCGGGCACCGCGGGACCACCCGGTCCTGCACGGCATCGATCTCGCTCAGATACCGCCGATCCTGGGATTCAACGAGACGGCATTGCGTGACGGCGCGGAGGCAATCCTCGAGATCCGGTCGCAGGACACGTGGTATCCCCTGCTGGCCGCGCGGCGTTTCGGCGCGGGCAGGGCGTCTGCCTTCACCACCAGTGCCTCGCCGCACTGGGGCATCAACCTGGTGAAGTGGGATCAGTACAATCGACTGTGGCAGCAGCTCTTCACGCGACTATAGCGAGGCATCGGTCATGATGAACACACGGTCTCTCGTGCTCCTGACGATTCCCTTCGTCCTCGCGTACGTGCCGTCGGACCCGTCGGTCGACGTACCCGCGCTTGACCTCGCGATCGAGTGGAACCTGGAGACGAACTTCGCAGACGGCGGGGGGCATCGCGCCACGTTCACGATCCACAACAACGGCGACGTGGCGCTCACGGACGCAAACTGGGCGCTGTACTGGAACATGTTCCAGCGGACCATCGATCCCGGGAGCATTGCGGGCAACGTGACCATCGAGTGGATCAACGGTGACCTGTACGTCATGAGGCCGGCGGAGGGTTTTCACTTGGCGCCGGGGGCCGCGACCACGATCCGTTACCGCGGGACCTACGCGCTGATCAAGATCTCCGACGCGCCCGTCGGTCCGTATGTCGTGTGGCGCACGGCGGATGGCTCCGAGCGGGTGACTCCAGTCGCGGACTTCACGATCGCCCCGTTCGAAGGACCCGAGCAGATCGACCGCGGCCCGGGCGACATGGAGCCGATTCCGACACCCCAATGGCTCTTCGAGCAGCACGCAGGCATCCGCCCCCTTCCCGGGGCCGAGGTGCAGTTGATCGTACCGCGTCCCAAGGCTGTGACCCGATTGGGCGCGTCGGTGGCAATTGGCTCGGGGGCGGTCCTGGCGTACGAGTCGGGCCTTCGGTCCGAGGCGACACTGCTCGCCAACGCCCTCGACGAGATGCTCACCGGTTCCGTCTCGGTAGCCGAGGCAGGGACGGCTGCCGCTCCGACGATCCGGCTGGGGATCGCCGAGGTGGATGTTCCGGGTTCGTACACGCTCCGCGCCACGGCAGAGAACGGCATCGTGATCGCGGGGGACCCAAGCGGCGTGTTCTATGGGACCCAGAGCCTTCGCGCGTTGATTCCGGCCGAGCACCTCGGGCGCGAACAGGCGGAGATTCGGATCCCCGCGGTGGATATCGTCGATGCGCCCGCGTTCGGCTACCGGGGCATGCACATCGACCTGAGCAGGAACTTCAACTCCCTCGCAACGGTCAAGCGCCTGATCGACGCCATGGCGTTCTACAAGCTGAACAAGCTCCACATCAATCTGACCGATGACGAGGGATGGCGGATCGAGATCGAAGCGCTGCCGGAGTTGACGGAGTTCGGTGGGTATCGGGGATACAGCCCAGGCGAAACCGACTACCTGCAGCCGTCGTACGGATCCGGCCCCTCGCCCGATCCGGCGGCGGGGTATGGGAGCGGGTTCTACACCCGGAACCAGTATATCGACCTCCTGCGCTACGCCGCGGCGCGTCACATCGAGGTCATCCCGTCCGTGAATGTCCCGGCGCATTCGCGCGCCGCCATTAAGGCCATGGAGGTGCGGTACCGGCGGCTCATGACTGCGGGACGCGAAGCGGAAGCCGAGGCCTTCCGGCTGATCGATCCCGAGGAAACGTCCCGCTATCGGTCAGCACAGTGGTGGACCGACAACGTCATCAACGTGTGCCGCGAGTCGGCATTCACCTTCTTCACGACGGTGGTCGACGAGCTGATCGCGATGCACGACGAAGCCGGTGCACCGCTGCGCGTCTTCCACTCGGGAGGCGACGAGGTTCCGCTCGGCTCGTGGACGGCATCACCACTGTGCGCGGAGTACCTGACCCGGCACCCGGAGTTCGACAACCCCCGGAACCTCCAGAAGGCATTCTTCAAGCGGGTGGTCGGGTACCTGACGGCCAAGGGCATCCGCACTGCCGGCTGGGAAGAGCTCGCGATGAACTTCCGGGCCGACGGCTCGTGGACCCCGAACGACGAGTTCGCCGACGGCAATGCCATTCCCTACATCTGGAACAGTCTCGAAGGCGCGGAGGACCTCGGCAACCGGCTGGCGAACGCGGGCTACCCCGTCGTGCTGTGCAACGTCACCAACTTCTACTTTGACTTCGCGTACACGAAGGATCCCCGAGAGCGCGGGCATTATTGGGGTGGTTTCGTCGAGACGCGCGAGGCCTTCGAATTCGTCCCGTACCACGTACTCCGGTCCATGCGTTCGACCGCGGAAGGCCGGCCCTACACCGACGACGACTTTCGTGACAGCGAGCTCCTGGCGCCCGAAGCGCGCGCGAACGTCCTGGGTCTGCAGGGGCAGCTCTGGTCGGAGACGATCAAGGGTCGGGAGATCCTGGAGTACTATTACCTTCCGCGCATTTTGGCGCTGGCCGAGCGCGCGTGGTACGGCCAGGCGGAGTGGGGCGACATTGCCGACCGGGCCAAGCGCAACGCCGCGGCGGACACCGCATGGAACGCGTTCGCGAACGCGCTGAGCCTGCGGGAGTTCCCCCGGTTGGATCGTCTAAACGGCGGATACAACTACCGACTGTCCCCGCCGGGCGTCGTTGTTGAGGATGGTCGGATGATCGCGAATACGGCGTACCCGGGGATGGTCGTGCGGTACACCACGGACGGATCCGACCCGACGGCGTCTTCGCCGCGATACACGGAGCCCGTCGCCGTGACTGCGGACGTCCTCAAGGCCAGCACGTTCGACAGCCGGGGGCGGGCCAGCCTCCCGACGGTCGTCGACTTGCGAGAGGAGTAGGCGGTGACCACAGCAAGTGCCCCGGCATTGTCGCGGCGGCTGATCTCGCTGGATGCGCTGCGCGGGTACACGATCGCCCTGATGGTCATCGTGAACGATCCCGGCTCGTGGAGCCACGTGTATCCGCCGCTGCTGCACGCGGAGTGGCACGGGATTACGCTGACCGACCTCGTCTTCCCCTTCTTCCTCTTCATTGTGGGTGTGTCCATCACGCTCGCGTACACCACGCGCCTGGCGGCAGGCGCCGACAAGAAGGATCTCTACAAGAAGATCGTCTCCCGGGCGGTCAAGATCATGCTGCTCGGATGGTTCCTGTGGCTGTGGCCGACGTTCGACTTCGCGGGCATGCGGTACGTCGGTGTGCTGCCGCGGATCTCGATCGTGTTCTTCGTCTGCGCGGTGTTGTTCCTCAATACGAATTGGAAGCAACAGATCTGGATTGCCTCGCTGATCCTGGTGGGGTACTGGCTGGTGATGGCGCTCGTGCCGGTGCCCATCGACGACGTCATCCGGAATGCCCTTGCGACGGGTCAGGTCGAGTTCAGCGAAGGCCTGCTGGATATCGGTTCCATCCGAGAGGTCGGGGGCGGCTTCATCGCGGCGAACTACGAGCCGGGGGTGAACATCACCGCCTGGTTGGATCGCGTCCTCGTGCCGGGCCGGTTCTGGCAGGTGACGTGGGATCCCGAGGGATTGATGAGCACGTTCCCGGCGATCGTCACCGGGATCATCGGGATGCTCGTCGGGCAGCTGATCCTCGCCATCCAGGAGCCGTACAGGAAGCTCTCGTGGGTCTTCTTCGCGGGGTTCGCGATGTACCTGCTCGGTGGGGCCTGGGGATGGTTCATGCCGCTGAACAAGAACCTGTGGACCAGCTCGTACACCCTGTGGACCGCGGGCGTCGGGACGATGGGGCTCGCGGCGTGCATCCTCATCGTGGACATGCTCGGGTACACCTGGGGGACCAAGCTCGGCAGGGTCTACGGGGCAAACGCCATTGCGTCCTACGTCCTCGCGGGGATGCTCACCCTCGTGTTCTACGGACCGATCTTCTGGGGCGTGTCGCTGAGTGGGCTCTGGATGGACGGCCTGACGGCGGTCGGCATCGCACCGAAGCTGGCGTCGTTCGGGTATGCCGTCCTCTACATGCTGATCATCTACATCCCCGCGTGGGTGCTGTACAAGAAGAAGATCTTCATCAAGGTGTGATCGGGAGGGAGGAGGGGGCGGGGAGGCGGG
>Ga0209536_100001067_pt1 | contig 45531 bp, 41 predicted proteins | sample DeeMarSeWOR28_12_FD_187461 | JGI IMG/M metagenome (GOLD analysis project Ga0209536, IMG submission 187461) | Marine sediment microbial communities from White Oak River estuary, North Carolina - WOR-2-8_12 (SPAdes) (version 2) | ecosystem: Environmental > Aquatic > Marine > Intertidal zone >...
TCAATTCTTTTCTTCATAGATATTTCTTTCTACACCTAATGTGTATTATAGGTAGGATATTAAATATTCAATATCCTGACGTACTGATATATTGAGAGAATCCAAACTATCAGACTTAACGAAATTATTGCAGATACGAAACAGATATCACAAGTAAATCAAATTCCATAATGGTTTTAATACCCCAAGGGGGGGGCTTGAAAGGGTGGCCCACCCCGTGCCCTGCGCATATATAACAGGGCACTTATATAGTATAGGGCACACATGTGTTCCCATTTTTTTTATAAAATTTAGCTGGGAACGAACTTGCTTTTCTTGAGATGGCTGAGATCGATGCCGTAATCAATCTTGTCCACAACCTTTTCCTTGAGCATCTCAGGCTTGAATCTTTTACCATAACGGTTAGTGGTTTGGCTGTCGGTGACATGACCCACAAGTTGAGAGATACGATAGACGTCAACGTCTTGCTCAAGCAGACAGGTGGTCAGAGAATGTCTGAAGCTGTGGAAGGTCTTATTAGCATCGATGCCGCATCTCTTCTTGAAGCTGCTAAACCACTGGGTATAGCCATGGGTATATCGATCTTGAATACGTTTCAGTTCCGGGAATACCCGCCCGTCTTGAGGTAAGTTGTGAATGTAGTCGATAAATCTCAAATCTGTCACAATGAAGTCATGAAGGGGTACAAACCTCTGTTCACTGGTCTTAACACTTTGGTCAGGACGGTTTTCATTAATGTCCAACGCCCAGACCCCATCAATTTGTTTAATGTCATCCACATATAGTTGACCTATTTCTTCCATTCTTGCACCAGTGTATAGTCCAAGTATGGGAATCCAAAAAAAGTGCGGGTACTTGCACTTGCCCCATTTGTCTTGGCCAAAGTAACGAGAATCCAAAAACATCTTTTTAAGGTCATCGGTTGCGAAAGCATCTCTTTGCTTATCAGCCCTCTTTCGTTTCTTTTTGCCGTACTGAAGACCAGAAAAAGGATTAACGTCAGCGTAATGATGTTTGATGGCCCAATTAAAAACCTGCGCTGCATATCCGAGATAAAGATCAACCCGGGCAGGGGACATCTTTGTTCCTCTATTTGTTTTGGTGTTTGACAGAAAATCTTTGTAATTTCTGCCGTCTGGATAATCAACCGTGCGAATCTTCCGATCTTGACCCAGAAACTCAATCAAATGGTTATGACAGGTCTTAAATTGGGTAACAGTCCGTGGTTTCCAGTGCGGCGAGCTTTCCTTCCAGAATGCATCAAGAACCTTTTCAAGTGTCTCTGAGTCTTGCTCTGCGATTTGCGGCAAGCTTTCCGTTTCTTTTGGAAACACTTCGGGGAAAATATCTGGCAGTTCTTTCTTATACGAAAAATCACCCATCATGTGTCTCTTTTCTATTGGCATCAGTTGGATTTCAGCTTTGTGAATCTCAGCGCATAGTTTTCGATATTCTAATGAACTGTTAGCACCGTGGTTGATGCCGTTTTTCTTCAACAACTCATTTATCGACTTTTCAAGCATCGAGAAATCGCCAAGATTCAAATTAGCAATGAGATCATCTCGAATATTATCAAGAGAATTCACATAAGTCATAAATTCACGGGCATCGAAAAAAGGACGGGGATTAACCTCCTCATCAACTTCCTCAGAAAAACTTTTATCCCAGTTTTCGATTGAAGTTTTGATATACTGATGAACCAATTTTTGTATTTGTCCGTCTGTAAGTTTTGCCAAATCCATACCACCTTTCCGCAAGAATATGAAAATCAGCTGCACCTGACCGGCTACAAAACGGGCCTTCTGCTTTGCAATGCCCAGATAGCCCGTCTTTAAAGTATACCTCAATTCCTTTCTGCCGACAAATCTTTGTAGATCCGACGGGACGATCATTCTGAAACAGTAGCTATAAGGGTTGCGAACAAGGTAGCTTGGAGATTTTGTGATAGGTTTCATTTGATCAATTCCTTCTGTTTTTGGGTAAGGGTTTTGTGTAACAGATGGAATTGAGCTGTTTTTGGAGGTCTAAAAACAAAATAACCTGCTGTAAAAACAACAGGTTATAATGTATCGTTGGTGCCGAAGGCCGGACTTGAACCGGCACGGCTTTTGGCCACTACCCCCTCAAGATAGCGTGTCTACCAAGTTCCACCACTTCGGCATATATCCTAAATGCCGTGTTCCACTAAACACGGTTTATTCTGTTTTCGCCGGTTCTGACGGAGTCGTTGTTTGCGGGGCGGCGGTGTCACCCTGGGCTGGTGATGCCGGTTGTTCAATCGGCGCCGTGGTTGTTTCCATGATCGAATCCGAGGTTCGATGACTGGACAAATATGCAAGCGCTAGGGACGTGAGCATAAAAACAATTGCTGCTACGGTGGTCGCTTTGCTTAAGAATGTTGAGGCGCCGGTGCTGCCAAACAGGGTTTGACTGCCTCCCCCACCAAATGCCGCACCCATATCGGCCCCTTTGCCGGTCTGAAGCAATACGATCATGATCAGGGCGACACATACGACAACGTGAATGACGATCAGTAATAGAGACATAGAATTATTTCTTTACTTTTTAAATTTAACCATTAAATTTTACAATCTTACCAAAGGATTCGGCGCTGAGGCTCGCACCGCCGACCAGGGCGCCATCGATGTCCGGCATTGCCATTAAATTCGATATATTATCCGGTTTAACACTGCCACCATACAATATTCTGATGGATTTGGAAAGATCATTTCCAAAACTTTTCTCAATCAGCGATCGGATAAACTGATGGACCTCCTGGGCCTGTTCGTCGGTGGCGGTTTTGCCGGTTCCAATGGCCCACACCGGCTCATAAGCGATAATCAATGTATCCAATTGGTCCGAAACCAGCCTTTTTAACCCCTCCTTGACCTGTTTGTCAAGTACGGATAACGTTTGCTTGGCTTCGCGCTCCTGTTCGGTCTCGCCCACACAAAATATCGGCTTCAGGCCCGTCTGAATCGCCGCATGGATTTTTTTGTTCACAGTTTCATCGGTTTCGCCGAAAGACTGGCGGCGCTCAGAATGACCGATGATACAATATTGACAGCCCACGGACTTGAGCATGGGGCCTGATATCTCGCCCGTAAATGCACCTTCATCCTCCCAGTAAAGATTTTGGGCGCCCAGCGCTACCGGGCTGTTTTTAATTACCCGTGCGACCGATTCAAGAGCCGTAAATGTCGGGGCAATCATGATATCGACACCGGTGACCGCCCCCACGCTTTCAACCAGCTGCCCTGCTGTTTCAGCAGCTTCCGGTGGTGTTTTATACATTTTCCAGTTGCCGGCAATCAGCGGCGTGCGATTTTTCATCTTTGGCTCCTTTATCAGGGTTCAGGGTTCAAAGGTTCTGAGGTCCTTGGTCCAAAGATTTCTGGCTACTGGCTAGCGGTTTCTGGCGGCCGCAGAGGGCCGCCCTACTGTCTTATGTCTTCTGACTTCTGACTTCTGACCTCTGACCTCTGCCTCTGACTGCTGACCTTACAATTCCTGCCCCACCATGGCTGCCAGATCTACCATGCGGTTTGAATAACCGGCTTCGTTATCGTACCAGGCGAGCACCTTTACCATATTGTCGATGACATGGGTTGTCGGGGCATCCACGATCGAGGAATATGCAGATCCATTAAAATCGATGGAAACCAGAGGTGCTTCACTGTAACCCAGAATTCCGGACAGGGATTCTTCAGAAGCCTTTTTCAGGGCCGAGTTCACATCTGAAACGGTAACGCCGGTCTTCTCTATGGTCGCCACGAAATCCACCATGGAAACATTGGGCGTGGGGACCCGGATGGCAAGTCCGTTGAGCTTGCCTGACAATTCCGGTAATACCAGCGCCACGGCCTTTGCCGCACCGGTGGTGGTGGGAACCATGGACAGTGCTGCTGCCCGGGCGCGGCGCAAATCCTTGTGCGGATAATCCAGCAGGCGTTGATCCCCGGTGTAGGCATGGATGGTGGTCATCAATCCGTGTTTTAAGCCGAAATTTTCCAGGAGAACTTTGGCTACCGGTGCCAGGCAATTGGTCGTGCACGAGGCATTTGAAATAATATGATGCTGTCGCGGATCATACTGACTCGAGTTGACTCCCATGACAATTGTGATATCGGGATCGCCGGCCGGCGCGGATATAATGACTTTACGCGCTCCGGCAGCCAGATGTTTGGACGCACTTTCGCGGTCACGGAACAGGCCGGTGCATTCCGCCGCGATATTCACGCCGAGCTCGCCCCAGCCCAAATTTTCAGGTTCCCGAATAGAACGGATGGCAACGGAATTGCCATCTACTTCCAGCCGGTCATCTTGAGCGCTGACATCTGCATCCAGCTGGCCGTGCACGGAATCATATTTAAGCAGATGCGCCATGGTGGCTGCGTTCATAAGATCGTTGATGGCAACGACTTCAACCTCAGGATTTTTAAGGGCCGCCCTGAAGACCAGGCGCCCGATCCTTCCAAAACCATTAATGCCAAGCTTTACCGTCATAGTATCACCTTTCGATTTTTTCCACTATCCACGCGTGGTTCAGATAGCTGCTGAGAATTTTGTGTCGTGTCGATTAGAAGTGATTTCAAAACCTCAGATCAGGTCCAAAGGCAAGGCGCAGGCCGATCGAGAAAGCGCAGCATACATGGGTATGTGAGCATTTATCGGAGGCCTGCAACGCAGCAATTGGGCCTCAGATGGGGTTCTTGAAACCACTTCTATCGCCGTTTATTTCCCTTTAGTAATCCACTTGCCAATGAGATGCTTTTTTTGCCAAATGCTTCCAGCTTGACTGCCAATTTGGGGAGGTCCGCCTTCGCTCTGGTATTGACAGCCTGAATCAAAATCGGAAGGTTTACCCCGGAGATCACCTCAATTTGTCCTTCCTCAAGGAACGAATAGCTTAAGTTGGAAGGTGTGCCCCCAAACATGTCGGTTAAAATAAGCACACCGTCTTTTGATTTGACTTCTTTAATGCCGGCAGCGATTTTTCCACGCAGCACCTCGGCGCTCTCATTTAAATCAATGGAGACCGAAACCAGAGCTTCAGAACGTTTACCGATAATAAATTCAGCGGCTTCAATTAAGGCATCGCCTAATTGACTATGCGTAACGATAACAATACCAATCATAAATCACCTTTCGGAAACACTTCAAACCATCATCGATGATCTTTAAGATATATCCAAGTTGGAGGTTATCTCAAATTTTCGATTAGTCGGTTAGGCCCGTTGAGCCACTTGAGCCTGTCAAAAACGGGCGAATATCTGATTTAATCTGCCGGCTAACGGGCTCAACCTATTAACATTATTATGCTTTTATGAGATTGCGCTAAACTAAGACGATTGACCAATATCACGATGAATAATTTCGACCGGCTCTTTTGTTTGCCGAATATGGTCGAAGATAGTTCGCGCGATGGTCACCGACCGGTGTCGGCCCCCCGTGCAGCCGACGGCAACGGTCAAATAGGCCTTGCCTTCTTTTTCGTACATAGGGATCAAATAGTCAAGAAGATCCAAATACTTTTTGAGGAATACCCGGGTTTCGGCATGGTCCAGAACGAAATCCTTAATTTTGCGGTCTTCTCCGTCCAGCGCTTTCAATTCCGGGACGAAGTACGGGTTGATCAGGAACCGGACATCTATGATCAGGTCGGCATCGTGCGGCACGCCGTATTTAAAGCCGAAAGACACAATCTGGATCCGCATGGGTGTCAGTTTTCTGCTTCTGCGGGCAAATTCAAGAATATCGGCTTTGAGTTCGTGCACATTATAATTGGAGGTATCGATGATTTTGTCGGCTGCCGCCCGGAGATCCTTTAATTGCTGCTTTTCGGCCTTAATACCCTCTATCAATCCCTTGCCCTGTGACAGTGGGTGTTGTCTTCTTGTGGTGCTGTAACGTTGCACCAGAATGTCTTCTTCGGCTTCCAGAAAAAGGATTTCAAAATTGTATCCTTTTTTCTTAAGAGATGCGAATACCGCTTCATATTTGGCGAGAAAACCCCTTTCGCGCAAATCCATCACAAAGGCGATACCGGCGATTTCCGTTTCACTTTCGATGGGCAATTCGAGAAACTTCGGAAGGAGGGCGACTGGCATATTATCAACGCAATAAAAGCCGGAATCTTCGAAGGCTGCCATTGCGGTGCTTTTCCCGGAACCCGATAGTCCAGTTATAATAATGATAGTTAAATGTTTCACATTAGAGAACTAAAGGGCTGAACCCCGTTTGTAATGTTGGCCACGCATTGAAGCTTTCGCGCTATACGGGCATGATGGAACAATGGGATTCGGATTAAAATTCTTCATCCTCTTCTTTGATAATATCGAATAATTCATCGCGGTCCGCTGCGTTTTGAAGTCGCTCTTTGAAATGGTCATTTTTAAGAATTCTGGAGATGCGTGCCAATAGTTTCAAATGAAGACCGGTTGAGTTTTCAGGCGTTATCAGGATGAAAAAGATATGTGTCGGTTTGCCGTCGATTGCCTCAAAATCGACCCCTTTGCGGCTGAGGCCAAAGCCGAGAACCAGCGATTCAAGATCCTTTATTTTGCCATGCGGGATTCCGATACCGCCTCCGATACCGGTACTCCCGAGCCGCTCCCGATCCATTAAAACCCAGACCAGATCCTTATGTTCCTTACCGGTAATGCGGGCCAGCGGGACCACCAGTTCTTCAAGAATCCCTTTTTTGGATTGTGATTTTAGATCATCTAAAATCGCTTCTTTTTGTAAAACATCAAGAATCTTCATATAAACTCACAAAATTAAAATCGGGCAGCGAGTTATATCACCTTTTCATAATGACGGCAATCAAAACTCACTACCCGCTATAGATTTAACTGTTGGGTTGAATCAGCCCATAATGGCCGTCTTTGCGGCGATACAGAACATTGACCTGGTCTGAGCGGGCATTGGTGAATACCAGAAAGTTATCACTCAGCAGGTCCATCTGTAAAACCGCTTCTTCGACATCCATGGGTTTGTACTCAATATTTTTGATTTTGACTTTTCTTTCGGGCTCCTCGTCCGGCAAGTTAATATCTGCTTGCATCAGACCCATGTTTTTGCCCTTGACACCGGGTCTGCGTCCCCTGATTTTTTGTTTGTTCTTTTTTATTTGTTTCTCGAGCTTGTCCAGCACCATATCAATGGCCGAGTACATGTCATTGGTTTCTTCTTTGCCGTTTATCGTAAGCCTGTCTCCGTTAATATTTATTTCAACTATATGACGGAATTTCTCAACCAGCAAGACCACATTGGCCTCGGCGGGGTTATCGAGGTAACGATCAAATCGATCGAGTTTATCGCGAACATAGGATTTTAATGTATCTGTAGGATCAAGATTTTTAAACGTTACAGATGTCTGCATACTGAAAGCCCCCCTAAATTTGCTTGCGTTTGTTTGATGGCAATACTTTTAACATTTCACGATATTTCGCAACTGTTCGGCGTGCGATATGAATTTGATGTTCTTCTTTTAAAAGCAGTGAAATTTTATCGTCACTGTATGGTTTTTTCGGATCTTCATTGAGAATGATCTGTCTGATTTTCTCCTGAACACTGGCGGACGCAATATTTCCACCCTGGGCCCGTTTGATTGAACTATTAAAAAAGTATTTCAGTTCAAAGATCCCCTGAGGTGTGTAGGCGTATTTGTTCGTGGTCACCCGGCTGATGGTGGATTCATGCATCCCGATATCCTGAGCGACATCTCTCAGAACCATAGGTTTGAGATGGGCAATTCCTTTTTCGAAAAAGTCTCTCTGGAATCCTAAAATGCTCTCCATTACTTTATAAATGGTCTTCTGGCGTTGATGGATACTTTTAATCAGCCAGGCGGCCGACCGGATCTTGTCCTGGATATAGTCTTCGGCTTCTCCGGATATTTTTTTGCCCCGGCTGATGGTACTTTTATAAAACGAGTTGACACGCAGCTTGGGCATCCCGTCGTCGTTGAGCATCACCACAAAGTCGTTGTCCAGTTTGTAAACGTAAATATCCGGATTAATATACTGCGGTGTTTCTTCGCTGAATTGCCGGCCGGGTTTGGGTTCAAATCCCTTAATGACTTTAACCGCTGCGACCACTTCGTCTAAACTTATTTTTAAGGCTTTGCAGATGCCCTTATAATTTTTCTTTTCCAGATCATGCAGATGGTTGCTGATAATCTCGGTGATAATTGTATTTTCGAAACCGAAATGCGCAGCCTGGATAAGCAAGCACTCTTTGAGATCCCGGGCGCACACACCAACAGGGTCAAAGGTTTGCATCTTTGCCAGAATGGTTTCAACCTCTTCAGGCGGTGTGCCGCTCTGCATCGCAATTTCTTCGACTGAACCATCCAGAAAACCGTCTTTGGTGAGGTTGCCGACAATAAGGCTGGCGACGGCCTCCTCCTGCTTGGCCGGCTTGGTCATCAAAAATTGCCACAACAGATGATCGCGCAATGATGGTTTGGGTGCGATAAAGGCATCAAATCGCGGTGCATCTCTATCCTCGCTTTCATAACTGACCCTTCCGGGTGTATTGTATTCACCCAGATAGATACTCCAGTCAATGTCATCATGGATTTTTTCTTCGATATTGACTTCTTCCGTCTGAGGGGGATCGGTGGCCAGGTTTTCTGACTGCTCCGGAAGATTTTCATCAGGCCCGCTGTCCTGAACCTCCTCCAGGGCCGGATTTTCCTCTAATTCCTGGCGAATCGTGTCCAGCATCTCCAATCTTGACAGCTGCAGCAATTTTATGGCCATTTGCAGCTGAGGCGTCATGATGAGCTGCTGCGTTAATTTGAGCTGTTGTCGTAGTTCAAGTGCCATCTTATAATCTAAACTCGTCCCCTAAATATACCCGGCAGGCTGCTTCACTGTTTGCAATTTTTTGCGGAGGGCCGGATTCAATTATTTCTCCGTCGCACAATATGTACGCCTTATCACAGACACCCAATGTATCCCTGACATTATGATCGGATATAAGAATCCCGATACCGCGTCGTTTGAGATGACCGATTATTTTTTTGATATCGTTTACCGCCAAAGGATCCACGCCGGCAAACGGTTCATCAAGAAGAATAAATGAAGGATTTGTGGCAAGTGAACGCGTTATTTCAAGCCGCCTTTTCTCTCCACCTGAAAGCAGGCTGGCTCTTTGTTCGGATAGATGTTTGATACCCAACTCGTCAAGAAGCATATCAGCCCGCTCTCCCCGCTCCGAATTCGAAATCGGCAGAATTTCAAGAATTGCCATGATGTTTTGTTTCACAGACAGCTTCCGGAATATCGATGTATCCTGGGGAAGATATCCGACACCCTTGCGAGCCCTTATGTGCATAGGATAATCAGTTATATCCTCATCGTCAAGCAGTACATTTCCCCGATCGGGCTTCACCATTCCAACGGTCATATAGAAGGTTGTGGTTTTGCCGGCACCGTTGGGTCCCAATAGGCCGACGACATCGCCACTTTCAACATCTAAACTGACCGAGTTTACAATCTGCCTTCCCCCATATTTCTTAATAAGATTTTGAAGATAAAGTGTTGTCATTTGCTCCTGTTTAATCGATGCGGTCACGCTCGAGCTGATGTGATGCTTCTATTCACAGTATTGCGGCATCGACTCAACTAATTTATTTTAGATGAGATGCTCGAAAAATGCAACCATTTCAGATCGCCCGGTTTATGCCTGCCGCAATTCATTTGTCTTTTTCCGATGGCTGAAACACCGCCTTTACACGCTGTTTTGCACTGCTTTCCACGGTTATCTTTCCGTCTGAGCGATGCAGCGTAAATTTCGTTCCGGTAATCGAACGGCCTTTCTGGGTCACTTTTGACTGCTCACCTTTAAGGACAAGAACCTCCGATTTCATTGTATATTCGGCCTCATCCGTTTCGGCGATGATATTGTTATAATTGATTTTTACGTGTCCGTTGGCGATGATTTTTTCGATGGATACGGGTTCGATCGCGGTCGTCTCACCTTTAATTGCATCCGGATGATAAAAAATTTTAAGACGATCAGCGGTGATGACGGTCTCAGACTGGGTTGCTTTGACGTTTCCGACGAATTCGATTACACCGGCGTCAATTTCAGCAAAAAGTTTATCGGCCGTAATCCGAATTTCTTTGTTTTTATTATTTTTGGCATCCGGGCCAATTGTTTCGGATGCCGTAACAATTGCATGTGGCCAAACAAATACCCCGATTAATGTGCTCAGGACCCCGATCAATACAGGACGGCTGCCGGATCTAAAGTTTGAAATCTTTCGCAATGATGGCTTCAACACGGCCTTCCATCGTTATTTTATTAGAGTTGAGATCAAAAGATAGCGAGTCGGCTACCAGCTGGGTCGAAGCTCCGGTTATCCTTACCGGAGCACTCGAATACAGAACGCGCTGTTCATGAGCGTAATTCAGCTTCTCGGTTAACAGTTTGTAATCTTTGTTATTTACTACAACATTGCCGGATACTGTAATGTCGCTTGAACCGGTTTTCAGTATGCCGCGATCGGCAGCTAGGGTAACTTCACTATTATCTTCAAGAAAAAAAATGACCGTCAGGTCCCGCAGGACCATCTCATCTGTCTTAGCGATATAATGGCCGGAACTGGCCTCAAGGATCCATTCTTTCTTTCCTTTGCGGGTGGCCGTTTGATTAATTTTACCGATCGACAGGGTGGCGTCGGGCTCAACAGATTCAGGAACCGGTTGCGGGACTTTTGGATCCTGCCTAAAACCAATGTAAATTCCAATAACACCGCCGAGTGTAACCAAAATTGTCGCCAGCAGAAGTATTTTTATTTTTCTGGGGTTTTTATATTGCGCTTTCATATTGTTCTATAATTTTAAAAATGAAAATTTATCCTGCGCATCCGTAAAAGTCAAGAAACGAAAAGAGGTCTTGATTCTCCCGGGATGAACTGTTATTTAACCTAGTTCACTACCATCTTATAGCGGAGTGTAACCCTTTGAAAGAAAAAAATAAAAGAAAAAAACGATGGCTCATCGGGATTGCCGGGGGTCTCTTATTGTTGCCGGTCCTCTGGTTCCTGTTGATTCGGCTGGAGGGCCAAAAACCCGTCATTATTTTTGAACTTGCATCACCGTATATCGGAAAATCAAATGAATTTTCAGTATCGCTGGAAGATAAAAAAAGCGGCCTGCGGAAAATTTGGGTCGCGATGATAAAAAATGGGAAAGAGGTGGTGCTCATCGACGAAGTTTTGCCTGCCGCCGGGTTTTTCGGTGGCGGGGAGGTCAAAAACAAGACCCTGAGCATCACATTTGAGCCCGAAAAATTTGAATTTTCCGACGGAAAAGCTATATTACGCATGGCGGTGTGGGACTATTCGTGGCGGGGGTGGTGGCAGGGCAATCAAATCTATGTTGAAAAGAATTTGATCATTGATACCCATCCCCCGGAGATTGAAGTCATCAGTCGGGCACACAATATGGCGCAGGGAGGCGCCGGGCTTGTTATTTACCGCATATCCGAGGACAGCCGCCAAAGCGGAGTCCAGGTCGGTGATAATTTTTTCCCCGGCCATGCCGGTTATTTTAAGGACTCCCGAATCCGGCTGGCATTTATCGGGCTCGGCTATCAACAGGGCCCGGGAACTCAAATTATGATAAAAGCCGTTGATCAAGCGGGAAATGCGGCGAAAACAGGGGTCAATCACCACATTCGCAAAAAGGTTTTTAAAAATGATACGATCCGGGTTTCGGATCGATTTTTAAACTGGAAGGTGCCCGAACTTGAAAACGAAATCGCGGCAGAACCGACCGCGTCGCTGGTGGATAAATTTGTAAAGATCAATCAGGAATTACGTAAAGCCAATTACCAGCAAATAAATGCCCTTATCGAAAAAACGACCACCGCCAAGCATTGGCAAGGCGCTTTTTTACGTATGCCCAAGTCGGCGAATCAGGCTGGATTTGCCGACCATCGCGTATATTATTACCAGGGCAAGACCATTGACCGCCAGGTTCATCTGGGTATGGATCTGGCTTCGGTAAAGCATGCGCCGGTGCCGGCCGCCAATAGCGGGGTTGTCGCTTTCAGCGGGCCTTTAGGCATTTATGGAAGAACCATCCTCATTGATCATGGATTCGGGCTGTTCAGCATGTACGCTCATTTAAATCGAAGCGATGTGAGCCAAGGACAGCAGGTGTCAAAGGGGGACACTATAGGCCGCACCGGCAGCACCGGTCTTGCGGGCGGGGACCATCTTCATTTTAGCATTCTGGTTCACAACACCTTTGTCAATCCGGTCGAATGGTGGGATGCAGAATGGATAAAAAATAATATTCTATCCAAGATTGAGGCAGTGGCTTCTGCCCCGGCGAATAATTAAGCCGGGGCAGTTTATTGGGCATTGGTTATTGGGTATTGGCGACAAATTGAAAAAAAAAGAAACGCACTGGTAAGGTCAAAATCCAATACCCAATACCGAATACCGAATACCTCATTTTATGATATCCGAAACCTTTCGCGCCTTTATCGCAGTTGATCTGCCCGCAAGCGTCAAGTCCTTTCTGAGCGAGGCCCAGGAGGCACTCAAGTTGTACGGGTTTCGGGTGAAATGGGTTCGGCCGCAGAACATTCATCTGACGATTAAATTTTTAGGAGATACCGCTGTAGCCGATGCCGATAAAATCGCTGAGGCGATGACCCTGGCCGTAAGAGACTGTCCGGTTGTGGCTCTGGCTGCGAAAGGGATCGGGGTTTTTCCGAATGTGAGACGGCCGCGGGTCATATGGGCCGGTCTGAACGGGCAGCTTGAAATACTGGCAAATTTGCAGCGAACGCTTGACGATCATCTGGCGGATCTGGGTTTTCCCAGAGAAACCCGCGCGTTTAAATCCCATTTGACATTGGGGCGCGTTAAAGGAAAAATCCCCGCGGCCCGGATGGAAAAGGCAATAGATAAATTAAAAGAATTTGAATCTGAATCGTTTGAAATCAACCAGATCATTTTGTTTAAAAGCGAGTTGCGGCCGGACGGGGCAGTTTATACCCGGGTGCATCGGGTTACTTTTTAGATTTATTGCAACGTTATCCAGACAATTTGTTGTCGATGGCAGTTTGTATCAAGCCAGGAGGAGGGCTCTATGACTATTTCACCGGATAAGGAAAAAGCATTAGAAACCGCAATGACGCAAGTCGAGCGCCAGTTCGGTAAAGGTTCCATTATGAAATTGGGTAGCCGTCCGGTTGTTGATGTGCCCGTTATCTCAACCAGTTCGCTTGCCCTTGATAAAGCGCTGGGAATCGGGGGCTTGCCCCGCGGCAGAGTTATTGAGATATATGGCCCCGAAGCATCCGGCAAAACCACGCTTGCGCTGCATGCGGTAGCCGAAGCCCAGAAGAAGGATGGCATCGCGGCATTTATCGATGCGGAACACGCCCTTGACACGGCCTATGCTAAAAGACTCGGCGTCAACTGCGATGATCTGCTCGTTGCGCAGCCGGATACGGGCGAGCAGGCTCTTGAAATTGCAGATATGCTGGTAAGAAGCGGTGCCATTGACGTCCTGGTGATTGACTCGGTGGCCGCCCTCGTGCCGCGTGCTGAAATCGAGGGCGAGATGGGTGACTCCCATATGGGCCTGCAAGCCCGGCTGATGTCTCAAGCCATGCGAAAGCTGACCGGCACGATCAGCAAAACCATGACATCCATTATTTTTATCAACCAGATCCGGATGAAAATCGGGGTGATGTTCGGCAATCCGGAAACCACCACGGGTGGTAATGCGTTAAAATTTTACTCCTCGGTTCGGCTCGACATCCGCAGAATCGGATCTATCAAAGACGGGCAGGAAGTCGTCGGCAACCGCACACGGGTCAGGGTTGTCAAAAACAAGATGGCCCCCCCGTTTACCGATGCCGAATTTGACATCATGTACGGAGATGGCATCTCAAAAGCCGGTGACTTGATTGACGTGGGGGTTGAAGCCGGCATTATTGAAAAAAGCGGGTCCTGGTACTCGTATGGCGGCGAACGCATTGGACAGGGTCGCGAGAATGTAAAAAAGTTTCTAAAAGACAACTCCGATCTTTTTGAATCGATGTATCTTAAAGCCAGAGAGGCATTGGGGCTTGCGGGTAAAGCTAAAGGTGAAGCGGAAAATGCGAAGGCGGAAGAAGCCTAATTTGGAGACAGCTATGACAGGCAACGAGATTCGTACCCAATTTTTAAACTATTTTGAAAAACACCAACACCGGGTCGTGCGCAGTTCATCCCTGGTCCCCCAGGATGATCCCACGCTGCTGTTTATCAATGCGGGCATGGTGCAATTTAAACGCGTCTTTCTTGGTGAAGATAAGCGAGATTATGTGCGGGCGACGACGTCTCAAAAATGCGTGCGCGCCGGGGGCAAGCACAATGACCTGGAGAATGTAGGCTATACGGCCCGACATCATACTTTTTTTGAGATGCTGGGCAACTTTTCTTTTGGAGATTATTTTAAAGAGGGTGCTATCGAATTTGCCTGGGATTTGCTGACCAACGGCTACGGGCTGCCCGAAGACAAATTATTCGGTTCCATTTATCTTGATGATGATGAGGCTTATGATCTGTGGCGAAAAAACATCGGTCTGCCCGATGATCGGATTGCACGGTTCGGAGAAGAAGACAACTTTTGGTCTATGGGCGACACCGGTCCCTGTGGTCCGTGCTCCGAAATTCTTATCGATCGCGGCGAACAATACGGGTGCGGCAAACCGGATTGCGCGGTGGGTTGTGAGTGTGATCGCTATCTGGAAATCTGGAATCTGGTATTTATGCAATTTAACCGGGATGCATCCGGGAAGATGACACCGCTGCCCAAGCCCAGCATTGACACCGGAATGGGGCTTGAGCGCATTGTTTCGCTCATTCAGGACGTGCCGACCAACTTTGATACGGACCTCATCCGGCCGATCATTCAAAAGATCGAGAATCTAACGGAGCGGCGCTTCGGCGAATCCAGATCAACCGATGTGGCCATGAAAGTCATTGCCGATCACAGCCGGGCGGCCGCGTTTTTGATCGGTGATGGGATCCTGCCCTCCAATGAAGGTCGGGGATATGTGTTGCGCCGCATTTTGCGCCGGGCAATTCGTTACGGCCGCAACATCGACCTGAATCGGCCGTTTCTGCATAAAACGGCGAAGGTCGTGTTTGATATCATGCAGCCTGCCTATCCCGAACTATCCGAGGCATCGGCCTTTATCACCAATATCATTGAAAATGAAGAGGTCCGATTTCTGGAGACCCTGGACAGCGGTCTGAAGCTGCTAAACGATTCGCTGTCGGAGATCAAGGCCAAGGGTGAAACCCAGGTGCCCGGTGATGTCATCTTCAAACTGTATGATACATTTGGTTTTCCGGTGGATATCGTCCAGGATGTGGTGCGGGATGAAAACATGCGTCTGGACCTGGAAGGATTTGACAAGGCCATGACGCGGCAGCGAAACAGGTCTCGATCCGTGGCCAAATTTGCCACCATCAGTGATGCCTATAGAAAATTATCAACTGCGGGGTTCAAACCGGAATTTCGCGGGTATCAGATGCTCACGTGCGAATCCAAGGTTTTACTGATCGTTGCGGACGGCTCCGAAATTTCCGAAGCCACCGCTGGCCAGTCCATCGAACTGGTGACCGAGGAAACGCCTTTTTATGCAGAAGCCGGCGGCCAGGTCGGTGATACCGGAAGAATCATCCACAAAGATTTTGAGATGGAAGTTACCGACACGATCAAAGACCCCACCGGGCTTGTCATCCACAAAGGAAATGTAATAGCCGGAAAGGTAAAAAAGGGAAACAAGGTCACGCTTCTTGTTGACAGTGCTAAACGCGAGGCGACCGCGCTGAATCATACGGCTACCCACATTCTGCATGCTGTGCTGCGCGAGGTGCTCGGCGATCATGTCAAACAGGCCGGTTCGCTGGTTGCACCGGATCGACTCCGGTTTGATTTTACGCATTTTTCCCAGATCGACCCCGAAACTCTGGCCGATATCGAAATTCGCGTTAATCGCCGGGTCCGTGAAAACGTTACCACGCATACGCAGGAGATGGAAGCCGAAAAAGCGTTTAAATCAGGGGCCACGGCCCTTTTTGAAGAAAAGTATGGCGACGAGGTCCGGGTGGTTTCCCTGTCCGATTTCAGCAAAGAGCTTTGCGGGGGCACCCATACCGGTAAAACCGGCGACATCGGACTTTTCAAGATTGTAAGCGAATCCAGTATCGCCTCGGGCGTTCGGCGGATCGAAGCCCTGACGGGAGAAGCGGCACTTGCATACGTCCAAAAAACAACCCGACTGTTGGAGGACACCGCGCGTCTGGTCAAAGAAAAACCGGACGCCGTAACTTCAAAAGTGGAAAAGATATTAAGGGAGGTTAAAACGCTTGAGAAAGAGGTTGACCGTCTGAAGGCCAAAGCGGCATCCGACTCGGCTGAAGCCGGCGTTGCCGCCGTTAAATCGGTCAACAATACAAAGGTTCTGATCCAAAAGGTGTCGGTGGATAATCCCGCCGCGCTGAGAGATCTGGCAGACCGGCTCAAAGAAAAACTGAAATCCGGCATCGTTGTACTGGGCAGTGTTAACGGTCCCAAGGCCTTTCTTATTGTCGGAGTGACCAAAGATCTTACCAAGCGCTTTCATGCCGGGAATGTCATTAAACAAATCGCCGCAACGGTTGGGGGCAGCGGAGGGGGACGGCCGGATATGGCTCAGGCCGGCGGTAGCAAACCTGAAAAACTGGATGCGGCCCTGGAAAAGGCTTACAAAGTTATAGAAAATAGTTAATCCGATAGTTTTGATTATATCCAGCTTAGTGGCCTTTCAACACATCGATCATCGTGTAAACGGCCCCCTGGCTGCCTTCACCGACCTTGGCGCTTAAATAGGCCAGGGCATCCAACGTGCCCCTGGCATAAATGTCGCGGCCGTTGACATTGTGGCTAAATTCAAAGCGGACGGTTTTGTCGCCGGAATTCAGGGTGTAGGTGTGCCAGGCATGACCGGCAAGGTAGCCCTCCGGAATTCCCCATTGAGATGTTTGAGTCTCGGGGTCCCGCACCTTAACAATCTGATCTTCACTGAAGTCCAATCCCATTTGATTGAAATATCGAACCATGGCCTTTGCTGTACCGCTGGTGTCGGCTTTTCCCTTTTGATGGCTCTCCTTAATTTCTAAAGCATAGCCCTTGAAAAGATCCGGAAAGTTTTGCGCGGCATATTCCATCATGGCCTGAAAACCGACAATTTGTTTGGCCATATTCGGTGCGATAACAGCCGAAATGGATGATGCCCGCACGGTTTCTTCGAGTTGATTGCGGTCCCCTCCGGTGGTGCCCATGACAAACGGCAACTGGTATTTACAGTAAAATTCGGCATTGGCATTGACCGCCGATGGGTGGGTATAATCTACACTGAGAAAACCGCCCTGTTTTTGCACGACCTCTTCAATGGACTGTTCTCTTGCATCCGGCCTAAACAGGCTTACGGAGATCGCGTCGGCGGCGTGTTCACCCGCCTCAATTTCCGGGCCGGTCAGCGAATAAGGCACAAGCTCAAACCGGCTGTCGGCCAAGATATGCCGGGCCACGGTTACGGCCATGTCGCCAGGGATTCCGTTTACCATCACTTTTGTGGGTTCCATTTTTTTATTCCTCCGAGAACCTTTATCTCACGAATTACTATATTTTTCAACGGGGGTAAGAGCTCCATGCGGGTTGCGATCCTGAAGACTTAATTTGAATCGGCCATTGCTTTTCGCAAATTGGATTTTTGCCGGTAACTCCCCGACGTCTCAGTTAGCTTGATTCGCCTGTCGAACCAGATTTTGAATGCGATCATGCGCTAAGATCGTATCCACAAGATCGTTTAGCGCGGGCAATGTTTTCTGTTCGCGTTTCTTTAGATTGCGTGCAAGCGTTCGGACGGCGGCCGGAATGTAATTTTCAAAATGTGCCTTTCCTTTAACGCGGCTCAAATACCCGAAGGCGCCTAATATCTGCAGATTGCGCGTCAGGCGGCAGTAACGGTAACAGCGGCAGAAATCAACGGCATTCAGGCTCATGTCCGTTTGCAATTTTTCCACACAGTATCCGAGCAGCTCGGCCTGGATATCCTGCGGTAATTGCACATAGGGATCAATGAGCAACGATGCCAGGTCGTATTGGATGGGGCCCAGGCGGCTGGCCTGAAAATCGATAAAATAAAATTCACCATCTTTAATCATAATATTGCGGGACTGAAAATCCCGGTGCATCAGGCCCGGCAAGGCATGCGCCAAAGCCTTTTCTGCAATAAATTCGAATTCCTTTTTAAAATCCTCAAATATCATTTCTAACCCGAGGTATGTATTTAAAAAAGCGTCGACAAAATAGCGGCATTCTTTTTCGAGAATCAGTGCTTTGCTGTAACGGGGTGTCTGATAGGTCCAGGCCGCATCGAATCGCTCGGCACCCGTTACGGAAAATTTTATGAGCAGCTCAATCACGGATCGATACAGGCCGACGATATTTTTGAAATTGTGAGTCTGTTGCACCGTCGTTTGTAAATCAAGATTTCCAAGATCCTCTAAAAAGACGTATCCGGCGAAGGTGTCTCCAGCATAGATTTGCGGTACCGGTAAGCTTTGGCCGCGAAGATGCCGGCCGATGTTTACAAATGCATCGGCCTCACTTACCCGATGGGATTTTTTGATACCATGATCAACTAGAATCATCGACTTGCGGGCCATTTTTAGCCGGTACCATTGCCGGTCAGACCCGTCGCCTTTAAGGTGCTCGCGGCGAATCGGGCCGATTTTGAGGTTGGGAAAGACCTGCCGGAAAACTTCCGGTGCCATGGTCTCGAACACCGCCAATTTGTAATGTTCGGCGTTACCGATATCTTTCCAGTAAGATTTTTCGGAGATGTAGGCCCTTATTTTTTTTCCTCCGGCAATCATGCGGGCGTAAGCATCAATACTGCTGGATGGCCCCCCCACAGGTATATAATCCAGGATTTCCGGATCCAGCACCTGGATGCCCGTAAACGTGAGAGCAGCGACCGGGGTCCGATCCGCGGCATCTGAAAGTTGATGGAAGTCGGTGACAAAACCATCGCTATCAAAAGCGACAGTGTTAAACTTGGGATCGTCCGCCAGAACCAGGGTTGCCGGATGCGAATGCTGACAGTGAAAATCGTAAACCTTTTTGAAATCAATCGTGGTGACAATATCGGCGTTGACGACCATAAAGGGACGATGATTCCAGAAGTCGGCAACATTTTTGATCGCTCCCCCGGTACCGAGAATTTCGGATTCATATCGCGTCCGGGTCGGGATAGGGTAGGTTTGTTGGGCGATGAACGATTCGATTTGTTGGTGCAGGTGGTGGGTATTGATGATGATCGCCTCACAACCGGCAGCGATCAGTTTGAAGATCATAATATCCAGGAGCGGCCTGCCCCGGATGGAGAATAGCGGTTTGGGGGTGTGGTCCGTATAAGGCTGCAACCGCGTTCCCAGGCCCGCTGCCAGGATCAGTGCTTTCATATGGCAGTACTCATATTGGCTGTGTTTGAGAAAACCTGCAGATTATCTTCTTTAAGGGTGTAGAGCTTTCAGTGATCTTTGAATGGCCTCGTTGTAGAAGTCGATCTTCTCGACGTCGTCTGATCCTTTAATTCCCTTGCTGGTAAAAAAATCGACTGCATTTTGGTAACTGACTTTGGAAAGTGCTTCAGGGTGTTCAATTTCCTCTCGTTTATACATGCGGTTTGCGCTGGTTTCGATTTTTTTCAAGCGATCTTTGGCCCCGGTCGGGTTCTGAGAATTGTTCTTCAAGAATTTTAAGACGATTTTATAGGATTCGAAGTAGGTTTTTAAGAAAATCGAAAAAAGTTTCAATTTGCGCAGACCGGATGCCGTGACATTATAGGTGTCGGGTATGGTTTGGTGCGGAATTAAAATCGCATCGTCAATGAATGCCTTGATGGTTTTGCGGACGTAGTATTCGGGTGTTAGGTCAACATCATAAGCAAATTCGAATTTAAAGAAATTTTGCAGAAATTTATAATCCGAATGCAGGTCGGAAGCTGAAAATTGAAAGGCATCTTTTTCAAGGATCGCCATGGCTGTAAAGGCAGCGGGAATAAAAAAAGCGATGCAACTGTTTTTGTAATATTCAAGATAGGGTCTGCGGGCGACGCTGACTTTATAACTTCTTTCGGAATAAGGCGTATCTTTGTCTTTTGAAAGCGGTTCTACGAATTTGCTTTGGACATACGCATCCAGCGCATGTTGAATTGCGTGGACATGATCCAGCACCAGGGTATCAGCCAGCTTGGCATTCTGCATCGTTAAATAATTGAGGTATGTTTCGATAATCGACATCATTTGATCGTATGAGAATCTATCTCTGGAACAGTTTAGAATCGCACAGGCGACCAGTCCGTAGGAAGTGACGACGGTGGCCCGGTTAATGGAATTGATGATCCTGTAGCCCAGATTCCGGCACAATGCGTTTTGTTCTTTGGGCTTCATCTCTACCAGGGGGGTACCAAATTTTTCCACCAGCTCATTCATCAATATGGGCTCGTTGAACTCAATGTATATTTTACCGTAGCGTCTTTTTAGAAACTTTCTAGCCTTGATCACCCCGAGCAGGTTTTCAGGTTCTTTTTGCCCGCCCTCGAGTTCATGCAGGTATGACTTTTCTTCCAGAACCCGGTCATAGCCAATATAGATCGGCACGATTATCATGTCCTCACATGCGCCGTTTTTATATGCATTCAGGAGAATGGAAAGTAACCCCAATTTGGGCATCAGCAGCTTGCCGGTTCGGCTTCGGCCACCTTCGATGAACTGTTCGATATTATATCCTTCTTCAAGAAGTTTATGAATATATTCAGCAAAAACTTTGGAATACAGGACCGCCCCTCGAAAGGAGCGGCGGATAAAAAATGCGCCGCCACTCCGGAACAAAGGCCCCATGGGCCAAAATGACAGATTTTTACCGGCCGCAACCAACGGCACGGGCATATTATTATGGTACAGCAAATAGGACAAAATCAGATAGTCAATATGACTTTTGTGGCAGGGTATCAGGATTAACGGCCCTTTTAACGACAGCCTTTTGATTTTATTGAGGGCGTTATTATTGATGGTGACGCCATCAAAGATGGTGCGGATAATCCACCCGACAATGGCTGAATAGATCTTGATAAAAGCCGGGTTATAGCCGGCAGCAATTTCTTCGATATATGCATCTGCCTTTTTCCGGACATCTTGTATCGGAAGTTCCCGGTTTTTAGAATACGTATCCATGAATTGCTGAAACCGTGAACTTGTCAGAATGCTTTCCTTCAGCTCCTGTCGGGTTTTGCGGACGGGACCGGTTATGGTTTGCCGGTGACGGTTCAGTTGGACGAGCAGATTACGCCGCAGCATTAATGATTGATACACAAGTGGCTGGTTTTGAATGGAATCGTCTTGAAGGTAAGTTTTTAAATTCACCGGTTCCGAGAGTTCAAAGAAGACGTTGCCGGGGTTTTTAAACAGTGCGAACAGGCGCCGGATGTTTCCGGGTTTATCTTCAGGGCCAAATAAAATGTCGATAACGGTCGGACTTGCACGATGGGATTTTTTGCTGAAGAACATCAATTGCGGAACGACATAAACCGGCCGGTCTGTGGATTTTTGTAATTCAATTAAATATTGGATCGGATCTGTTTGGGCTTTGACGAAGCGGCGATAAAATCCTTTTCGACTCACCAGTGACAGAAAACCGGCTTTGTTTTCCAGCAGGGTCTGCCCGATGTAACCACTTTTATATGGGTCGGGGAGTGCGCGATTGCGAATAAAAAAATCAACACGGGCCACAAGCATTTTTATTATACGGGAAAGGGGCTGCCATAAGTAAACTCTGTAATCAAAACCGATTTGCGGATAGGGGAGATCGTTTTGCCGGTATCGGATGTAATAGAACAGGTATTCAAAGTAACTCTTAAATTTGGTTGCGTATACAATGACGGCATTGTCTTCAAGCTGTTGAAGTAAGTCGGTTTGGGCTTTATCCGTTTTGATACCGGAATAAAAAAGTTTTAAGAGAAGCGTTGCAACCCCTCCGAGCTTATTGGGCAAGAAACAGCTATAATGGTTGTGGGTGCCCTCGAGCACCGTATTAATCCATTTGTTCCAACTCTGGCTGAATTTTGCCGCCATTTTTCAAACCTTTTTCGTATGTTTGAATATGACTTTTGATTTCAAATTACAGATAATGTTGATACAGTTTGAATGACGACCGATATGCGCTACACGGATTTCTGAGGATTGACAGTTGGAGTTTGTCTAGTAGTGGTTTCAAAACCCCATCTGAGGCCCAATGGCTGCGTTGCAGCCCTCCGGTAAATGCTCACATACCCATGTATGCTGCGCTCTCTCGATCGGCCTGCGCCTTTTGAACTCCTTAAATATATAAAATCAAGAAGTGAAATCCCGCTCAGTATTGCGGGGGTTGAGCACCTTAATTTATAAAGATTAGATGCGAAATTCCGCAATTTGCGGGGGCTCTTGGACCTGATCTGAGGTTTTGAAACCACTTCTAAATATTAATAGATTTATGAATTTCAAGGCTAACAGAATACAGAGCGCTTTGCAACGTTTTATTGGCAGGGTCTCGGTTTTCACTCCCGACACGCTGATTGTGCCCGGGTGCCAAAACCCTGCGGGTTTTTATGCGTCCCGGATATGTTTTCCTGCCGAATGCACCGGAGCATAAAAAATGTAAATTAAGCTTGTGAAAACAGATAGTTTATGTTAGCTAAAATGTTGTTGAATTCTCGATTGGGTGTTTTCAAACCGGGCGCTTTGCACCCGGTTTCACCCGCACCGATTAAGGCACTTCCGTGCCTTTGGATTTTACCGCCGATGGCGGTAAAATCCAAGCCAACCGCTCTGCGGTTGGTCGGTGGCTCCTGCTGCATTCTGAAGCATTTCTTCGCACGCGTCTCTAAATTTCTGTTTTTATAAAAGTGCACGGAAGCTTAGAACCGAATGGATTCTTTTGCTTTACCTGTAATTTTTATTTGACGCTCTCAAATAATCATATTAATAATATTATATCATCCGTCTGTAAACCCCATCTCAGTTTAAATTGATTTTTTGTGAAAGGAGGTTAATTCTATATGAAAACTTTAATTGGTGGCGCAATCGCAGCGGCACTGGGCCTCATTGGACTTGTCATTTGGTGGGGACAGTTCTTAATGGTTTTGGCCGGAATTATCCCTGCGATGCTTCTGCTGGGTGGTGCTTTAGCCATTTACCTCGGCTTTGACGAACTTAGAGATTCATGGAAATCGGATGAAGCTGCCGAACCCTCTCCCGAAGGTAATAAAAAAGAAGGTGAAGAAGTAGAGACTTATAAAAAAGAAATCGACGATCTTAAAGAAGAGATCGAAACCCTCAAGAAAGAATGACTGTTTTCGGCTGGAACCCATTGGAGCCCGGTTTGCTGGCATGCCGGGCTCTATTTGCTTTTTAAGGAATTTTTGATTGCGGTTGTTGCCAGGAAATCCGCCCGCTCGTTGTCCTTATCGCCGGCGTGACCTTTTACCTTAACAATCCTTAGATTTTTAAATTTTGCCATCGTTTTTTTTATCGATTCCACCATTTGGCGGTTTGCCCTGGCTTTCCATCCAAGTGCCAGAACCCCGTATGCATAGTTGCTGTCAGTGAATATCCGCACCGGAAGATCGGTGTTTTTCACTGCCAGCAATCCCGTCTGAATCGCTTTAAGCTCGGCGACATTATTGGTTGCCGTGCCGATATACTCCGATATCTCTTTTTCAAGTTTACCAAAACGCAGCACCACCCCGATTCCCGATGGACCGGGATTTCCGGAGGAGGCGCCGTCGGAAAAAATGCAGATTTCCTCCCGGCCACCGGGCGCCTCCGCCCGCGTTTCTTTTTCGGCTTCTTTAATTTTAAGCGAATCTGGATCGAGGGGTTTTACATTGCTTTTGCGAACCCAATATTCATGCGGCTGATCCAGTTGATATTTAATTAGGACCCTGCCGTTTTGTTCAACGGGATTTCCGGTGCTATCAACTGACAGCCAGACCTTGTTTTTTTTAAAGCGCATTCTCTTCCATTCCGGTTTGTGCGTATTCACATTCCGTCTCCTCACTATGTGAGTCGCCTGGTTCAAAGGTTCAAGGGTTCAGCGCTCAAGGTTGTCCTGACCGCTTTTTTCAGGACCTTTGAACCCAGAACCCATTCATTTGTACAGATGAAACTTCCGGCTGATTTCAAGAAATTCATCAAGAGCGGCCTTCCAGGATTCCGCTATGGTTTCGATGGGTTCCATATTTTCAAGGCGACGGCGAATTTTGCCGTCACCGATAATCAGATCTATCGGGAGGCGCTGGGTTTCATATTCATAGGGCGGTTGTTTCCATTCGAAATCTCTCCGGTGATGCTTGATGACAACCTGAAGCAGCCGCAGACTCGTTTCATAGGGCCGATATGCATACGGGTCCGTGACATGAATTTGAAATCCCTGGCACAGTTGCGCCTGCCATTTGTTTGCGGTCGGTTCAAATGCTGCCGGTCTGAGGATGATGCCCGGCATCGATTCGGGATCAACAGCGGCCAGAATTCTTTGCGAGTCTACGTAAGGTGCGCCAAAAAGCTCAAAGGGCTGGGCTGTTCCGCGCCCCTCGGAAACATTGGTACCTTCCCATAGTACTTGCCCCGGATATACGAGGGTTGCAACGGGACTGGGAAGATTTGGTGAGGGTGGAATCCACGGAAGCCCGGTTTGCTCGAAAAACATGGATCGCTGCCAGCCTTTCATTGGGACAACCTCGAGGTCGCAGCCGATGCTAAAGTGCTCATTGAACAGGCAGGCCAGTTCACCCATGGTTAACCCATGGCGCATGGGCAGGGGATAGCGTCCCACAAATGAACTGTAAGCCGGATCCAGACAGTTGCCTTCTATTGAAAGGCCGGCAATCGGATTCGGCCGGTCGAGAACCAAAACCCTTTTATTAAAAGCTTTGGCGGCTTCCAGACAATAGGATAGGGTATACATAAAAGTATAAACACGGGTACCGACATCCTGGAGATCGACAATCAGGACATCGATGGAGTCAAGCATCTCTTTTGTTGGAATCCTCGTTTTTCCGTACAGGCTGTAAACTGGAATTTGCAAAACCGGATCCGTTATGTCACCGGATTCGATCATATTATCCTGTTTTTCGGCGAAAAATCCATGTTGAGGTGAATACAGGGCGGTCAGCTTGCCGGGGAAACGGTGATGGACTCTTAAACGGGCATGATTGAGCATGCAGTCCACCGCAGCCGGATTGCACAAAAGTCCCAGACGCCTGTTCGAAATCCATTTAGGCGGTGATTCTAAAAATCTTTCCAGTCCGGTTTGTACGGTCGCCAAAAGTCCCCCTATTTTAAAGTTGGTTTCATAACTTCAAGTAATGCCCCATAAAAATAAGTGACTAAAGTTGGAAGTAATCTAAAGTGCCTAAAGTTGAGCAATTCTACCAATTATATAATAAAAGACGGAGCAAAAGCGACACCGTAACTTTAGGCACTTTAGATCACTTTAGTCACTTATTTTTACCATATTACCCATCGTATCAAAAGTGAAAAAGCTTGACATCATAGGAGATAATTCATACAAATGCAGGCTATTTTTCCTGTAGTTGTCCAATGGCTAACCTTTTTTATCGGAACAGTCATTAAATTCCAATAACAAATAATGATTTCGGATGGAAATTGATCTGACAGGAATTGTCGTTATTGTCGGTAATTACGGCAGCGGTAAGACAGAAGTGTCTATTAATCTGGCGGTCCACCGCAAACGCGCCGGAGTAGATGTGCGTATTGCCGATCTTGATCTGGTTAACCCGTATTTTCGCACGCGTGAAGCCAAGGGGCCGCTTTCCGAAATGGGAATTGAGATTGTGCTCCCACCGGATCAATACCTGCAGGCTGATCTTCCGATTCTGAGCCCCTCTGTAGCCGGTATGATCCGCCGGTCCGCCGAGTTGACGCTGTTGGATGTCGGCGGTAATGATGTTGGTGCTACCGTACTGGCGACACTTGCGGATGCTTTTAAGGATAAACCCATGCGGGTTTTGCAGATCGTCAATCCATTGAGGCCTTTTACGGAAACGATTGAGGGCTGCCTCAAAATCCGTGAAGAGATCGAGAAGGCCGCCAAGTTAGCCGTCGATGGCATTATCGGCAACGCCAATTTAATTGATGAAACGACAGTGGATGATATTTATGACGGGTATGATTTTGTTAAACAATTATCCGAACAGAGCGGTCTGGCACTTGAATTTATTACCGTTGTCCGGGAATTACTGGATGCCGTCGATATCCGGCGATTTTCCTGTCCGGTTCTACCGATAGAAAGACAGCTGGTTCCGCCGTGGCAAAAAGCACGCCCTATTTAAAAAAAGCGCCTATCGGGATGAAGGTTGCGATTTGGCGCTTCCAGCGCTATTATGAGTCTATCTGGATCAATTAAAAAATCGGTATAATACGCACGAGGGAGTTCTGATTTATGGCATATAAGCATTCAATTGACAAAGATCGATGTAAGGGTTGCGGATTGTGTGTAACCGTTTGCCCCAAGAAGGTTTTGGAAATCTCCGATGAGATTAACACCAAGGGCTATTTCCCGGCATATCAGGCGCGTCCTGAGGACTGTATCTTTTGTGCATTATGCTGCACCATGTGTCCGGATGTCGCCATAACCATCAGTGAAATTGAAGAAGCAGCAGCAGGTCGTAAATAAATCTTGCATGAAAATTAATGAGAAGTTGAGATTATATTTATATGGATGAAAATCATTTTATCTCATAAATTCTCTTACAAGATTCAGGTGAAAATAATCGGAGGATAGTATGGGAAAAGTATTAATGAAGGGCAATGAAGCCATCGGCGAGGCCGCCATTCGGGCCGGCTGTCTGAATTATTTTGCCTATCCGATCACACCGCAATCCGAAGTTGCTGAATATCTCTCCCGCCGATTACCGGAAGCAGGCGGCGTGTTTTTGCAGGGCGAGAGCGAAGTGGCGGTATCCTATATGATCTTTGGCGCCGCTGCCAGCGGCGAGCGGGTGTTTACGACTTCTTCAAGCCCCGGCATCAGTCTGATGAGTGAGGGCATCAGTTATATCACCGCGGCCCAGTGCCCGGCGGTGTTTGTTAATATTATGCGCGGTGGTCCCGGTCTGGGAGGTATTTTGCCGTCCCAGGCGGATTATAATCAATCGGTTAAAGGGGGAGGGCATGGAGATTATAAGCTGCTGGTCATGGCCCCGGCCAGTGTTCAGGAAGCCGTTGAGATGATGATGCGTGCGTTTTCCCTGGCGGAAAAATACCGTAACCCGGTAATGATTCTGGGGGATGGGTTGATCGGTCAGATGATGGAACCCGTTGAATTTCCTGAACATCTCAAGGCCGAACCCTCAAATAAAGACGAATGGGCCACCAACGGCATGGCGACCCGTAACAGCAACAAGCGCAACCTGGTCAAGACTCTCTATCTGGACCCTGAGGAGCTCAACTCCCATAATCTGATGCTGAAGGCCAAGTATGAGCGCATGGAAAAGGAAGATGTGCGTCATGAAACTTACAATGTTGATGGTGACTATCAGGTGCTTATTGTCAGTTACGGCACCATGAGCCGGGTATGTCGCACGGCCATTGATAATTTGAAAGAGCAGGGATTTGAAGTCGGTATGATCAGACCCCAGACGCTTTTTCCGTTTCCGAAGTCGGCAATTTACAATGCAGCGGGCAAGCAAAGTTGCCGGGCTGTGCTTTGCGTGGAGATGTGCATGGGGCAGATGGTGGAAGATGTCGAACGCAGCGTTTCCGGCCAGCGTCCGGTGCACTGGTACGGCAAATGCGGCGGAGAAGTTCCTACGCCCGAAGAGGTAATGGAGGAAGTAAAAAAGTTGAAAGGTTAAGGAGAAACTAAATGGGGAAAACATTTCAGAAACCTGAAGCGCTTGCCGATACGATCACCCATTATTGCCCGGGTTGTACGCACGGGGTGGCGCATCGACTCGTTGCGGAAGTAATCGATGAACTCGTTATCCGCGACCGGACCGTTGGGATTGCCCCGGTGGGGTGCGCCGTTTTGATGTATAATTATTTTACCTTCGACTTTCAGGAAGCCGCCCATGGCCGTGCTCCGGCGATGGCTACCGGCATTAAACGGGTGCGCCCTGATCTGATCGTATTCACCTATCAGGGTGACGGAGATCTGGCCAGTATTGGGATGAGTGAGATTGTGCACGCTGCCAACCGCGGGGAAAAATTTACGGTTATTTTTATCAATAACGCGGTCTATGGTATGACCGGCGGCCAGATGGCACCCACGACCATGCCGGATCAGCGGACCACCACGTCGCCCTTCGGGCGCAAAGTTGCGGACACCGGCATGCCGATAAGAATGTCCGAAATGCTGGCAGCGCTTCAGACACCGGCTTACATCACCCGACAAACGCTGCTGAATCCTAAATATATCAACAAAGCCAAAAAGGCGATCAAGAAGGCCTTTACCTATCAGCTGGAAAATACATGCTTCAGTTTTGTCGAACTGGTCAGCACCTGCCCGACAAACTGGGGTATGACGCCGCTCGATGCAATCAATTGGGCCAAGGAAAAAATGCTTCCCTATTTTTCTATAGGCGTGTTTAAAACACCTGAAGAAGATGGGAGCGTAACGAATGCGTCATCCGCAAAAAATTAATTGTTTTTTACGCCCAGCAAAAAGCGCATGCAAGTAAGCCTTTAGGGGAGGAGGTATAATGCAAAGCGAGGTTCAATTTGCCGGATTCGGCGGCCAGGGTATTATGTTAATGGGGCAAATTATGGCCCAGGCCGCCATGCGTCAAGGCCATGAAGTCGTCTGGATTCCATCATATGGACCGGAGATGCGGGGCGGTACGGCCTATTGCACGGTGGTTATCAGCGATCGGCCCATCGGTTCGCCGATTATCCGGAATCCCAAGCATCTGGTGGCCATGAATCGGCCCTCTTTGGAAAAATTCGCGCCCACCGTCAAACCCGGCGGGACCATCTTTATCAACAGTTCCATCATATCGATCGATGCCGGCCGGGATGATGTGGACGTCATCAAGGTCCCGATTATCGAAATCGCCAAGGAATTGGGCAATGTTAAAATCGCCAATATCATAGCACTGGCGGCATTCGTAAGCCGCAGCCAGGTTGTCGACTTTGAGCTGTTGCGTGAATCGGTAAAGGAGAAATTCGCCAGTAGAGAAAAACTGATTCCCCTTAACATGAAGGCACTGGAAGAAGGTCAAAAAGCGGCAATGGCATCATAATAATGGTGGAAGATTTTTTGTGTCTGAAATTTATATTTAACTAGAGTTATATCAAAAGTTAATTTAAACACGAAAGCACGAAAAGACGAAAACACGAAAAGGAATAAAATTTTTTCGTGCTTTCACTACTTTCGTGCTTTCGTGATATTTTTTCGTTTTTTAATAGCGACCATTCATTTATTAACAACCTTGAGTTTAAAGCATAAAATGAAATTTAAAGTTCCGGATTATTTCTCAAAGATCAAGCCCTATGTTCCCGGCAAGCCTATCGAAGAGGTCGAGCGCGAATATGGGATCGGCAATTCCATTAAATTGGCTTCCAATGAAAATCCATTGGGACCTTCGCCGATGGCGGTTGAAGCAATCCATCGTGCGGTTGAAAACCTGCATCGGTATCCGGACGCCGGTGGCTACGAGCTGATTCAAGCTATCGCTGCAAAAAATGATATCGATCCGGAAAATATTGTTTTGGGAAACGGATCCGATGATATCATCGCCTTGCTCGCGCGCGTTCTCTTAGGGTCCGGGGATGAGGTGATTTTACCGCAACCGTCCTTTCTGTTTTACGAAATTTCGATTCTTAGCTCAGGTGCACTTCCGGTCTGGGTTCCCCTGAAATCGTTTAAGACGGATCTGAAGGGCATGCTTCAGAAAATAAGCCCGAATACCCGCATGATCTTTTTAAATGTTCCTCACAATCCAACCGGAACCATTTTTTCAAAACAAGAATTTGAGGAATTTATGGCTGAGGTTCCGTCAAATATCGTCGTTGTGTTGGATGAAGCCTATATCGAATTTGTCAGAGCGGCCAATTGCGCGATCAGCTTGGAATTTATAAGAACTGATAAAACCATTGTTGGGATGCGTACGTTCTCCAAAGCATTCGGATTAGCGGGACTCCGCGTAGGCTATGGCGTTATGCCGGCGCCTCTGGCCCAACTGCTTCACAGGGTCCGACAACCGTTTAATGTCAATACACTTGCCCAGGTCGCAGCCGCTGCAGCCCTTAATGATATTGAATTTCTGCAAAAGACGGTCGATCTGGTCCACGATGAGCTCGAATTTATATATGGAGCTCTGGATAAGCTTAAACTGCCTTATATTCGATCCCAAGCCAATTTTTTTATGGTCAAGGTTGGCGATGGGAGCTCCGCCGACGAGGTTTTCGAGAATCTTCTTAAGCAAGGGGTAATCGTGCGATCGCTGACATCTTACGGATATTCGGGATATATCCGGGTAAATATCGGAAAACATGAGGAAAATATTCGTTTTTTAGAAGCGCTTGAAAAGGTTATCTAAGGCATCAGCATCAGGCGTCGGGCGCTAGGAATAACTTCTTTGATTTCGGGTATCAGTTCGAATGCAGGCACTTCATTTGTTTAATTGGTTTGATTGGTTTAATTCGTTCAATTAGTTCGGTAAGCCAACTAATTCGACCAATGAAACAAATAAAACTAATCTAACAAGCCCTTGAACCCTTGAACCTGTAACCTGAGCGATTATGAAGAAACTCTTGATTACCATTGATGGGCCGGCGGGAGCCGGCAAAACCACTGTAAGCCGGGCGCTCGCCGATCGACTGGGATACCGGTATATCGATACCGGCGCTCTTTATCGCGGAGTAGCGTATGAGGTTAAACGCCGGGGGATCGACCCCGAAAATGAAGCCGAGCTGCAGGACCTTTGTCGTCAAATTCAGCTTAGCTTTGAATCGGAAGGGAAGGGGCTGCGTCTTTATTCGAATGACGTAGACATTTCTGACGACATCCGCACGCCGGAAATTAGCATGCTGGCATCGGTTGTTTCAGCCAAATCGATCGTCAGGGAATATTTGCTGGAAGTGCAAAGGAATATTGGCCAAAAAAAAGCTGCGGTTTTTGAAGGACGCGATATGGGAACAATCGTCTTTCCGGAGGCCGATGTTAAGTTTTTTTTGGATGCGTCTTCAAAAACCAGAGCACTGCGGAGATATAAAGAGATCGAAGCCGAATCCAGCCAGTCTTTAGAAGAGGTCGCAAAGGATATGCAACAACGCGACACAAATGACAGCACCCGGAGCTTGGCCCCTTTAAGGCCGGCTGATGATGCGATTCGGATTGATTCCACCGATCTGACTGTTCAGAAGGTGGTTGACTTAATGCTGTCGCACATCGATAAATCTCTATAAAAAGGAATGTAAATAGTATTTATTCCTAATGCGCATACGCAAAATTTACCGATTTTATAAAAATTTAAATAAAGGATTGCATTTTTTTTCCATTCTGTTAAAAATACTGGATTGCGCTAAGGCTCAAGCCGGCTGCAATAATATAGGCTAAGGGGGATTAATTATTCATGGTTGATGAAACTAACAAGGACGACATTAAAAATGAAAAGCAAACTGAAATTGCCGATGATACGGCTATTGAGCCGGTGAAGGCTGAAGGTAAACCGCAAAAGGAAGAGATCAAAACACAACCGACGCCGGAGGTCGCATCCGAAGATACTTCAAAAGGTCCGGGTGACAGCATGGAAAGCGTGATGGACATGTATGAAGAGAGTTTTAAACGCTTCGCCGAGGGAGAAGTGGTCACCGGAAGGATTATTTCCATAGATAAAGACCAGGTTCTGATCGATATCGGATACAAATCTGAAGGTCAAGTACGGATTCAAGAATTTTTGGATGAAAGCGGCAATATCACGGCCAAAGTGGGCGATACCATCGAGGTCATGGTTGAATGGTGGGACGATGAGGATGAACGCGTCCTGTTGTCTAAGGATAAAGCCGCCAATATAAAAATCTGGGAATCGATTAAAACATCCTACGATGATGAGGGTACCGTCAAAGGTACAATTACCAATCGCGTCAAAGGTGGATTTTCAGTGGACATCGGTGTTCCGGCGTTTTTGCCCGGCTCACAGGCCGATCTGCGGCCGATTCGAAATCTCGATGAAATGGTCGGTAAAGAGTTTGATTTCAAGATTTTAAAATACAACCGCAAACGCAGCAATATTGTCCTTTCCCGGCGGGCCATTCTAGAGAAAGATCTTGAGGAAAAGCGCTCCGCCACTCTGGCCACCATTGAAGAGGGCAAGGTCGTTGAAGGTATCGTTAAAAATATAACCGAATATGGCGTATTTGTTGATCTCGGCGGCGTTGACGGACTGCTTCACATTACCGACATATCATGGGGACGCGTGAAACATCCCTCAGAGCTATTCGCAATCGGCGATCCGATCACCGTCAAGATCTTAAATCTGGATCTGGAAAACGAACGCGTCTCTCTGGGAATGAAACAACTTACCGGGGATCCCTGGTCCACGGCTGCGGAAAATTATGCTGTCGGTTCCCGGGTGACGGGAAAGGTCGTAAGTTTAACGGATTACGGCGCGTTTATCGAACTTGAAGAAGGTATTGAAGGACTCATCCATGTGTCTGAAATGTCCTGGACGCGCAAAATTCGGCATCCCTCCAAGGTCGTTTCGGTCGGAGATGAGGTGGAGGCCGTGGTCCTCGATATTAAACCCGAAAGCCGCCGGATTTCACTGGGGATGAAACAGGTTGTCCCGAATCCCTGGGATGTGATCAGTGAAAAATATCCGATCGGGACCACCATCGAAGGGAAATTAAAAAACATCACGGACTTTGGGCTGTTTATCGGAATTGATGAAGGCATCGATGGGCTGGTTCACATCTCCGATATTTCCTGGACTAAACGGATCAAGCACCCCTCCGAGCTTTATAAAAAGGGCGATGTCGTTCAGGCCATCGTATTGGATATCGAAAAAGAAAACGAGCGTTTCTCACTAGGTATCAAACAATTACAGGATGACCCGTGGGAGACGGTAGCTGAAAGATATGAGGTGGGTAAGGAAATAACCGGTACAGTTACCAACCTGACGGATTTTGGCATTTTTGTTGAGCTGGAAGAAGGTATTGAAGGCCTTGTTCATATATCTGAAATCAGCAACGAAAAAATAAAATCGCCGACGGAAAAATTCAAGGTGGGTGATGTCATTACCGCCAGGGTCATGAATATCAATACGGATGAGAGGCGCATCGGCCTTTCAATCAAACGACTCGAAATCGAGGATGAACAAAACTTGCTCAGCGAGTATGTCAATAATGTAAGGCCGGCAACTTCCACTTTTGGTGAAATTTTACGCGAGAATCTGCAAGAAAAGCTCAACGAAGACTAAAACCCATCTCAAAAAGGCGTCTAAGTGCCCAGGACTGTGTTGTCCCGCGAATTGAAATACTCACGTACTCCGTGTAGGCTCCGTTTTCAATTCACGGGACGCCTTACCCTGAACCCTTAGCCACCTTCTTGAGATGGGTTTTTTCTTATTCAAATATGCTCACATCCCCCGTCCCCTTGCGGATAACCACGGGTGTGTCATTTATCAAAGAAATAACACTTGACGGTTTTCCCGGTACGATATCTCCATCAATCACCAAATCAATGCGGTTTTTAAATACGTCATGAATTAGGGATGCATCGTTAAGGGTGCTTCCGTCAGGCATCGTGGCACTTGTGGTAATAATGGGGTTTCCCAGTCCCTCTACCAGTTCGAGACATATTTTATGATCCGGTACCCGTATTCCAGCTGTTTTGCGTTTGGTCAACATAATCTTGGGCACCAGTTTTGAACCCTCGAGGATAAAGGTATAGGGGCCCGGCAAAAGCCTTCTCATGGTCTTATAGGCATAATTGGATACCTTGGCATAATGACTAATGTTTTTGAGCCCCGAACAAATAAAACTGAAGGGCTTGCTTTTATTGCGCTGTTTCAATTGGTAGATTCTTTCAATGGCCTTTTTATTCAAGATATCACAGCCGATGCCATAATGGGTGTCGGTTGGATAGACGACGATACCGCCTTTGATCAGAATGTCGACCGCTTCCTGAATGAGTCGGCTTTGAGGATTGATAGGATTTACCTTAATCAGCATACGTTCACGACTTTACGTGTTTGTTAATTGAAGATGTTTTACGAGAAGTTATCTCAAAAATAGGTGATCACGCAATTAGGTTGGCGCGTTGTTCCTTTTAGCCAGTTAGGCCGGTTAGGCCCGTTCAAAAAGGAATTATGTCTGATTTTATTCAACCGGCAAGCGGGTTAACGGGCCAACGGACGCAACCTATTATCCTTTGATGCATTTAGAAGATAGCTTCTATTATGCAATGGGCCTTATTGTCAAGTTGCCAAATAAATGATTGCTAAAGACGATGGGTTTTGCTATTCGGATGCCTAAAAAGTTTAACGGAGAAAGCATATGCCCAAAATACCGCCTGAAGAAGCTTATTCCTTTGATGATGTATTGCTGATTCCGAATTATTCAGATGTGTTACCCAAGGATGTAAATGTCAGCACCCGCCTGACCCGCAACATCACCTTGAATATACCGATTGTCAGTGCGGCCATGGACACCGTTACCGAGGCGGATACGGCTATCAGCATCGCGCGGGAAGGTGGCATAGGCTTCATCCACCGCAACATAAGTATCCAAAGCCAGGCAACAGAGGTTGACAAGGTAAAAAAATCGGAAAGCGGCATGATCGTGGATCCGGTTACGATTCGTCCCGAACAGAAAGTGGCCGAAGTCCTCAAGTTAATGGAAAAATACCGTATATCGGGGGTACCGGTGACCACAGGAGACCAGCTCGTTGGGATCGTCACCAACCGGGATTTACGGTTTGAAACCGATCTTGAAAAAAATGTCTCTGACGTAATGACCAAAGATAATCTTGTGACGGTCCACGAAGGAATTTCCCTTGAAGATTCGAAACAACTGCTCCACCGGCACCGCATTGAAAAACTTTTGGTGGTTGACCAGAAGGGTCGTTTGACCGGATTGATCACCATCAAGGACATTGAGAAGCTAAAAAAATATCCGAATGCCTGCAAAGACCGAATGGGTCGGTTACGGGTAGGCGCGGCTGTTGGGGTCGGGCCGGATATGGAAGAACGCGCTGAAGCCCTTCTGAAGGCCGGTGCCGACGTGATTTTAATCGATACTTCACACGGGCATACTGAAAATGTCATTTCGGCCGTTCAAACATTAAAGCACAATCATCGGGATCTGGAGCTTATCGCGGGCAATGTCGGTACAGCCAAAGGCGCGGAAGATTTGATAAATGTCGGTGCCGATGGTGTCAAGATCGGTATCGGTCCGGGCTCCATCTGCACGACCCGCATCGTTGCCGGCATTGGTGTGCCTCAATTTACCGCCATTATGAACTGCCGGGCCATTTCCGATAAAACCGGCGTCCCCTTGATCGCAGACGGCGGTATCCGGTTTTCAGGGGACATTACCAAGGCGATCGGTGCCGGCGCCTCTGTGGTTATGATCGGCGGACTGTTTGCCGGCACTGACGAGACGCCGGGGGAACAGATTTTTTTCCAGGGTCGAAGCTATAAAGTATACCGCGGTATGGGTTCGATTGAGGCAATGAAAAAAGGCAGCAAGGATCGCTATTATCAAACCGAAAAAGCCGATGAAGATAAGCTGGTGCCGGAAGGTATTGTCGGCCGCGTACCTTACCGCGGAACCCTCGCCGGAACTATTTTTCAGCTGGTGGGGGGGTTAAAGGCCGGTATGGGGTATGTCGGTTGCCGCACCCTGGATGAGTTACGCGAAAAGGCGCGTTTCGTGAAAGTCAGCGCTGCCGGTATGCGCGAAAGCCACGTGCATGATGTGATCATTACCAAAGAAGCACCCAACTATTCCCTGGAGTAAAACCCGTCTCAAAAATGCATCTCACGCTCAATGGCTGCGTTGCGATTTGTTCAGAAGCGTTTGCCGGCGGTGAAGTTTCACATGAAATTGCGCGTCGAAAATAAATTGCATTTATGGTATAAATAGAAGTCTTGCCCATTTACCCTCACAAATCATCGATCTTTATTTGAGTTTACTTTTTCAATTCAATTTCAATTTTGAAGTGAGTGATTTATGACTGAAGCCGTTCCCGATTTTGTTCATCTGCATGTCCATACCCAGTATAGTCTGTTAGACGGCGCCATTCGTATTGATGATCTGTTAAGGCGTGCGGCCGAATTTGAAATGCAGGCCGTAACCGTTACCGATCACGGTACGATGTTCGGTGCTGTAGAATTTTATGAAAAGGCCACCCGGGCCGGGATAAAGCCGATTATCGGCTGTGAAATCTATGTGGCCCCCAGGAGCCGGTTTGACAAGACCCCGCTGGACAATAAAGGGCTTTCGCATTTAATCCTGCTGGCCAAAAATAATGAGGGCTACCGCAACCTGTGTAAACTGGCCACAGCTGCACAGCTTGAAGGCTTTTACTATAGGCCCCGCATTGACAAACAAATCCTCAAAGAGTGCAGCAAGGGCCTGATCGGCTTAACCGCCTGTCTACACGGCGAGATTCCGCGTCGGATCCAGCAAGGACGCATCGAAAAGGCCGAGGAAGTCGCACACGGATATCTTGAAATTTTTGGGGAAAATAATTTTTTTCTGGAAGTCCAGAACAACGGTATCGAAGAGCAGGAACAGGTCAATCAGACGCTTTTAGACATCAGCCAGCGATTATCGATTCCTCTGGTGGCCAGCAATGACTGCCATTATCTGAGTAAAGAGGACGTGCGCGCCCATGATGTTTTGCTATGCATTCAGACCGGCAAAACGATCCAGGATAATGAACGCCTCAAGTTTCGGACCGATCAGCTTTATTTTAAATCTAAAGCTGAAATGCACACCGCATTTAAAGACTATCCGGGTGCACTCAGTAACACCGTGGACATTGCCGGCCGGTGTCATATCGACTTTGATTTTAAAACCTATCACTTCCCGCGGTTTGCCGATGCGTCGGAGACGAGCAGCGATGCGCTTTTTACCCAAAACGTTCGTCAAGGGTTTGAAAAGCGGATTCAGCGGCTTAAAGCAAAGAACGCTCAAATCGATGAAGCCCTTTATCGCGATCGCCTGGAATATGAAATTTCGGTCATATGCGATATGGGATTTTCGGGCTATTTTCTGATTGTGGCCGATTTTATTCGTTACGCCAAGGAAAATAATGTGCCGGTCGGGCCCGGGCGAGGTTCGGCTGCCGGCAGTCTGGTGGCTTATAGCCTGGGAATCACCGATTTAGACCCCATCGCCCATGGGCTGATTTTTGAGCGCTTTCTCAACCCGGCCCGCAAGAGCATGCCGGATATCGATGTTGATTTTTGCATCGACGGGCGGGAAGACGTCTATAAATATGTGGTCGACAAATACGGGGGCGGGGATTACGTCGCCCAGATTATTACATTCGGGAAATTGAAAACCCGGGCGGTTATCCGCGATGTCGGCCGTGCCATGGATATCCCGCTGGCGGAAGTGGATGCCATCGCCAAAATGGTTCCGGACATCTTAAATATCAGTCTGGACGAGGCCCTGGAACGGGAGCCCCGGATACGCGAACTGGCGCGTCAGCGGCCTGAAATCGATGAGCTCATCAACATCTGCCGGGTGCTGGAAGGCCTTCCCCGGCATGCATCGACCCACGCGGCCGGCGTCGTCATCGCCGACGAGCCCCTGGTCAACTATATGCCGCTTTATCGGGGGAAAAAAGGTGAGGTGGTCACCCAGTATGATATGAAAGTCGTCGAGAAAATCGGACTGGTAAAGTTTGACTTTCTGGGTCTACGCAATCTGACGGTCATTGCCAACACCCTTTCCCTGATTGCCAGTCAGGGCAAAACCCCGCCGGATCTTGACAACATCGAATTGACCGATGCCGACACCTACCGCCTTTTATCTGCCGGGGACACCACCGGCGTGTTTCAGCTTGAGAGTTCGGGCATGAAAGATTTACTTGTCCGGCTCAAACCGGAATCTTTTGATGACGTTATCGCTTTGGTAGCGCTTTACCGTCCCGGACCGATGGAAAGCGGTATGATTGATGATTACGTGGCCCGCAAGCATGGCAAAAAGAAGGTGGAGTATCCATTGCCCCAGCTGGAGCCGATCTTAAAAGAAACTTACGGGGTGATCGTTTATCAGGAACAGGTCATGAAAATTGCCAACGATCTGGCCAACTATTCAATGGCAGAGGCCGATGATCTGCGCAAGGCCATGGGTAAAAAGATCCAGGCGATCATGGCCGAACACCGTGAGCGCTTTGTTACCGGAGCCGCCGAAAATGAGATTGTCGCCGATGAAGCCGCGCCGATATTTTCATTGATGGAAAAGTTCGGCGGTTACGGGTTCAACAAATCCCACAGTGCGGCCTATGCGCTGATTGCCTATCAAACCGCTTATCTCAAAGCCCACTTTTCGGTCGAATTCATGGCCGCTTTGCTGACCAGCGAAATGCACTCCACCGATGGCGTGGTAAAATACATCGCCGAATGTCGCAGTCACGGTATTGCGGTTTTGCCGCCGGATATCAATTACAGCGATAAAACCTTTAGCGTTTATGGTGATAAGATCCGGTTTGGTCTGGTGGCCGTCAAGAATGTGGGCGAAAGTGCCATTGAAACCATCATCGAATCCCGCGGAGACGACGGTTTCTCATCTCTTTTTGATTTTTGCGAGCGCGTGGATCTAAAAAGAGTCAATAAACGGGTGGTTGAATCTCTAATTAAATGCGGTGCCTTTGACACCACCGGTGCGAACCGCTCCCAGATGATTGCAGCCCTGGAAGATGTGCTGGATTACGGTCAGCGGGTACAAAAGGAGCGCCTCGATCCTCAAATCGGACTATTCGATGGTACCGTAAACTCTCAAGTCATCAACGCTCCGGCCCTTCCGCAAATCGAAGAGTGGTCTGAAAAGCAGCGCCTGGCGTTTGAAAAGGAGTCCCTGGGGTTTTATATCAGCGGGCATCCTTTAAAACGCTATGAAGATTTGCTCGACAAGTTTACCAATGCCAATGCGATCTCCATCAAAGAGCTAAAAAACGGCGGTGCCGTTCGTATCGGGGGCCTGATTCGAAACACCAAGATTATCAAAACCAAAAGAGGCGACTTGATGGCCTTTGTCACCATCGAGGATCTGCACGGTGCGGTTGAGGCCACGGTGTTTTCGCGGGTGTATGCTGGTGTGAGTGATCTGCTCGTCGAGGATAACGCTGTTCTGATTCAGGGACAGGTTCAAAAGGATGAACAATCGGTTAAGATTCTGGCCGAAAAGGTGGTCGCTATGAATAAAGCCGAAGAGACCTGGACGGCCAGCATCCATTTTAATTTAGAGATATCAGATACTGGTCGCGAGGCACTAGTCGAACTGCACGAAATTTTAAAAAAGCATCCGGGCGGGTGCCGGGCATATCTGCATTTACGCAGTCCCGAAAACACCGACGCAATTGTTGCCCTGCCGGATTCTTTGAAGCTAAAGGCCGGTGGCGCTTTAGTCCGGGAAGTCAATGAGCTGCTGGGCTACAATGCTGTTGAAACCCAGTGCATCGCTGCAAAAACGAACAATTATCGAAATAACTATCGTTATAACAGTGACTAAAGTTAATGAATTCTACCCGTCGAGAGCCTCCGGGTCGAACGATCAATTTTAATAAAAGATGGAGCGCAGCGACCCTATAATTCTAGGCACTTTAGCTCACTTTAGTCACTTTAGTCACTTTTTGTACGCTATTGCCCAACGCGGTTTATGCTTTTGAATTAGAGGTAGAAGAAATTATGGCCAAACCTGACCTCAACGTTTTCCCCATCCTGCTGGCGGGTGGAATGGGAACCCGGCTGTGGCCGATTTCCAGAGAACTGTATCCCAAACAACTGGTCAAGTTCATCGGGGAAGAATCCCTGCTGCAGGAAACAATTAAACGTTTACCGCCGGTACTGGATATCGAAAACGTCAAAGTGGTCTGCGGCGAGCAGCATTTCCATGAAACCGCCAAACAAGTTGAGAATCTCGGCCTCAAACCAGAGGGCAAATTGATATGCGAGCCCAGCGGTCGCAATACGGCGCCGGCGATTTTGCTGGCGGCCTTACATGTGCTGGACTTTGCAAAAGACGCCGTTCTGTGCATTTTCCCGGCGGATCATGTCATCAAAAATGCGGACGAATTCCACAACAGGCTCGAAGCCGCCATAAAGCTGGCCAATGACGGATATGTGGTCACTTTCGGCATTCAGCCCCATTACCCCGAGACGGGCTATGGATATGTCGAGGGCGGCCCCAAAATGTCCCATGGTGCCTTAAGACTTAAGCGTTTTGTTGAGAAGCCCGACCAGCCCACCGCTGAAAAATACATCAAAGCCGGCAATTTTTTCTGGAACAGCGGAATGTTTGCCTTTAAAGCCTCGGTTATTTTATCCGAGTTTAAAACCCACCAGCCTGAATTACTTGCAAAAATGAAAAGCATTTTTACTGTGGATAAACCGATCGCCAGGCAGGATTATGAGCAACTGAGCGATATCTCCATTGACCATGCCATCATGGAAAAAACCGAAAAGGGCGTCGTGCTGCCCTCGGATTTTGGTTGGAGCGACATCGGATCCTGGAAATCGCTTTATGATTTTCTGAAAAAGGATGACGATAACAATGTCGTCGATGGGGATGTCATTTTACAGGATACCCGCAATTGCCTGATCCTTGGCCATGACCGGCTGATCGCTGCCAACGGCCTGCGGGATATAGCCGTGGTGGAAACGGCCGATTCCGTTTTTGTTTCCGATCTTGATCGCAGCCGCGATGTGAAATCCATTGTTTCCAGGTTAAAAGATCAAGGACGCCGGGAGTTTCATCAGCATCGCAGCGCTTACCACCCCTGGGGCATCTCCAGGCTGCTCGATCACGGAGATAATTGTAAAACAGCCGAGTTGACGGTTTATCCCCATTCTGCGCTTGAGCTGCCGGCAAATAAGAACACGGTCTATCATCTTTTTGTTGTCAAAGGGCAGGCAACCGTCAGCGCCGGCTCCGATCGAAAGATACTGCATTCGAGAGAATCTATAACCTGCAGCGCAAAAGAACAGGTGCGTATTGACAATACCCAAAAAGACGAGCTTTATCTGATTCAGCTGGAGCTGAAAAATCAAGCTTAACTATGTGTCCACTTTTTGGGGTGACATCAGTTTCTCATTTGACTCACTATTTTATCTCAGGAAAAGGGGGTGTGATGGGAAATACACCTGTTCTTTGCGGCACTGTTTTTCCTTTCGCTTATCTATTTCTCGCTGTTCTTGTTTACATAAACAGATCCGAACAAAGCGCCTTCAATTAAAAAGCGCCAAAGGAATAAGATTTACAAGACGTGCGGATATGTAATGATTATTTGCCTGTTGCTCATTGCCATTTACGCTATTCTTCCGAATGAAATAAAATCGTCGCTTAAAGTATATCGCCCGGGATTTTGGTTCGAAGCTATAGCGGTTGTCGCATTCGGGGTTTCCTGGCTGGTGAAAGGTGAGACAATATTGCAAGATTAAGCCTGATATGCGGAATTGTCAGGTGCGTGGCCGAGCCTTTCGTCCCGGCGCAGGGTTGAATAAAAGACATATATCAGCTTAAATTCTCATACGCCTCAGTAGCTTCCTTATATAGAAGACTTTCCTGGCCAAGATAGCGGGGGGAGAAGTGGAAGACCGTGAACTGCCTGGCACCGGATTTGGCCGCCAGTTCGCCGGCCTGACGGGCGGTGAGATGGGACTTTTCCCGGGCCATGGCGCTGTCTTTGTCCAGGAAAGCGGCCTCGATAAAAAGGTGGTCGGCATCTTTGGCAAACTCAACGATTTTCTCTTCATTGGCATCGCTGTATGCCACATCGCTGATGTAAGTAATTTTTTCACCCGGCGTAATCAGTGCAATTTTTTCGGCCAGTTCTCCGAGCTTGAATTGCCTTTTCTGCCGTTGGCCTCCGATTCCAGCTTCAAAATCCGAATCTGGATCACTTTGGCGATACAGTGCCTGCTTGAACCGCGACAGCCAGGGGCCGGTTTCAAGCCCTAAAGCACTCAGGCCCTCTCGAACAATATTGACATGAAACCTTTCATGAATCGAAAATCCAAGACAGGGAAGACTGTGGTCCAAAATGACACCGAATATGCGAAACCCCGCTTCTTCGAGCAGTACGCCGTTGAAAGCGCGTTCGGCAGTCTTTTTTGAAGTCAAAAATTTATCCCGGCAATGATAGGTTTTTGTTATCAGATGTTCCGCATGGATCTCGGTAAGGTGTAGCGTCAGACGGTACTGATAATTTTCTACCAGGTTCCACGAATAGCCGGCGAGTTTACCTTCGGCGTTTTTTAAAAATCCCCGGGGACCATACATAAACAACTGCTTTTCGCGGCCCAGACAAAGCCGCAGAAGTCTGTCGAAACCGATAAAATGATCCATGTGCGTATGGGTCACAAATACATGACTGATTTTGAGAATATCTCTGGGCGCAAGTGCATAGATATCGCCGAGGTCAAATAGAACAGCCCGGTTTTCAAAAAGAAATGGAATATATAAACCGGGGTCATCAAAAGGCCCGTTGATTAACCTGGGGTGAAAACGGGGACGCATTAGGTTGGCAGGAATTTTTTGACTTGCTGGTGGATACACATATAGATATCTTCGTCCGACCCAAAAATATCGACAACGTCTTTATGTTTAATAACTTTTTCAATGACAAAGGACGTCAGAAATAAGCTGACAACATGCGGCTGTGGAACGACATTTCGGATGGGTGCCACCTGATAGTCGATTTCAAACTCATCGGCGCGCCCCAATTTTTCGAGACACTTCTGGATTTGCTCTTCAAGCGAATTTTTATTGGTGGTTTCCACCAGATTGCTGTCGACAAGATGCATTGCAATTGCATTGGATAAAGGATCGATACAATCATTGATGGCATTAATGGCGCGTTTGCGGTCATACTCTTTTCGGGATTCAATTTTGGATAGGATACTGGCCTCGCGGGTGCTTGGCCGAAATACCTTGGCCATGGTCTCACCTTCTGTTTGAAATGGTTGATATCGAAATTGTGGTGGCATCATAATGGGTAACACACTCATTTGCAAGCAAAATATTCACCCGATATACCCCTAAAGTTTTTTCCGGAAAATGTCGATATCATTGGTAATGACAACGGCAATGAATAACTATTCGGCTTCAGCAGAAGCGCCAATCGGGCTGAAGGAAAGCGGGGCGCACGGACCCACCGATCTTGTGGATCACCTGTTGAAGTGCGGTTCCCTGACCGATAAGCAGATCGAATATGCACGTCGTGTGCAATCCAAACTCGAAGCCCCCCGTCCGTTGCTGCAGGTTATCAAAGAACTGAAATTCATCACCGATGAGCAGATAAAGGCAGCCATACGAAAAAAACCCGTTTCTATGCGCATCGGCGGTCTTCTGGTGGAAATGGGACATATCCAGGCATCCGATTTGCGGCGGGCTCTCGCTATTCAGAAAGAGGAAAAATCAAGACGAAAAATTGGCGAAATCCTCGTCGATAATCAGCTTATCGAGGAACAGGTACTGGTAGAGACCCTTTCTTTACAGCATGGGCTGCCGTATATTGAGCCTGAATGGAGCACCATCGATCGCAAGCTTTTCGCCAGAGTTCCTCTGAAATGGTATGAGAAGCATCTTTTATTGCCGATTCGGGCCGACGGTGTGAAAACTGTGGTGGCCTTTGCCGATCCGTTGAATCAAGACGAACACCAGGCAGCCCGCCAGGTATTCGGAGATAATATTCTTCCTGTCGTCGCCTGTAAAAGCGCCATCATGGAGGTGGTGGCGAAAGCCCAGCGCGGAGAAATGAAAAAGCAGGTCTCTGCTATGGATGAACAATTTATCGTCAGACTGGTCGATGATATTATACTGGCAGCTATTCATAGAGATGCGAGCGACATTCATATCGAACCCTTAAACGATCATTTGCGCGTTCGCTTCCGCCAGGATGGCGTCTTGATCCACTTTGAAGATTTCCCGGCGGAAACTGCACCTGCAATCGCCAGCCGAATTAAGGTCCTGTGCGAGGTTGATATTACTGAAAAGCGCCGGCATCAGGGCGGACGTTTCTTTTTTGAGCATCCGGATGGGCAGCTGGACCTGCGCGCATCTTTTTACGTTACGGTGCACGGCGAAAAAGTCGTACTGCGGCTTCTGAATCGCCACAGCCAGTTGCGTAAAATTGAAGATATCGGCTTGCCCGACCGCATATTGCAACGATTTCTGGAAGAAGCGCTGGATTTGCCCAGCGGCGTACTTCTGGTTACCGGTCCTACGGGATCCGGAAAGACAACCACGGTATACAGTTGCCTTCACCATATCTTAAATCCGCAAATGAGCATCATCACCGCAGAAGAGCCGGTTGAATATGTCATCGACGGTATATCCCAATGTTCCATCAATCCCAAAATCGGGTTAACCTATGAAGAAACGCTGCGTCATATCCTGCGTCAGGATCCCGATGTTATCGTCATCGGAGAAATCCGTGATAATTTTTCCGCAGAAGTTGCCGTCCAGGCGGCCTTGACGGGACACAAAGTTCTGACAACATTTCACACCGAAGACTGCGTCGGCGGGCTGATACGGCTGCTGAATATGAATATCGAGGCCTTTATGATTGCTTCGACAGTGGTCAGTGTCATTTCACAGCGGTTGCTGCGAAGGTTATGCCCGTTTTGCAATCAGCCCTTTAAACCCGAGTTCCGGGTACTGCAACGCGTCGGTTACACGCCCAAAGATATTGCCGGCGCACGGTTCCGCAAAGCCTTTGGATGCGCCAATTGCCAGCATTCCGGCTACAAAGGGCGCGTCGGTATCTTTGAACTGCTTATTATGGATGAATTGGTCCGGGATGCCGTCTTAGAGCGCAGGACGAGCAAAGAGCTTCGGCAGATCAGCATCGCGTCCACCGGGCTGCTCACCCTGATAGAGGATGGAATTGTTAAAGCGGTCGACGGGATTACCACCCTTGATGAATTACTGCGAAGTCTTCCGCGTCTGCAAAATCCGAGACCCATACCGGAACTGCGGCGCTTGATAGGAGATTCTTTATGAATACAGATAGCTCTCTGGTTGAAATGATCAACACGCATTTAACTGCAAAAAGGGTTAAGCTCCCGGCGTTTAACGCAACGGCTCTTCGTATTCAGAAAGAGATCGCCAAAGATGAGCCTGACACGCGTATGATTGAAAAATCAATCGTCAGTGACCAATCGCTTACCGGAGAGGTTTTGCGCGTTTCGAACTCCTCATTTTACAAAGGCCTG
>Ga0209536_100001069_pt1 | contig 45507 bp, 44 predicted proteins | sample DeeMarSeWOR28_12_FD_187461 | JGI IMG/M metagenome (GOLD analysis project Ga0209536, IMG submission 187461) | Marine sediment microbial communities from White Oak River estuary, North Carolina - WOR-2-8_12 (SPAdes) (version 2) | ecosystem: Environmental > Aquatic > Marine > Intertidal zone >...
AGCTTTGATACGAGAGTTGACAAAAGCAGTTGTCGCTCAAGATAAGTCAAAGCAAAGGAAGATTGTTAAGATCATCAGAGAGAACTTCAAAGGAAGAACTCTTCTTGCAAAGGATCTTGAAGCATACAAGACTATTCTTGAATCAAAAGATCTTGATAAAAAGACTGCTGAAAAGCTCATCTTTGAGGCAAGAATGATTAAGATGTCAATTAATCACAAGGTTCTCTTCGAAATGCAAAGCGAAGTCATTGATCTTATCAATAAAGAAGTCTCACCAGAAGTTTTCAACAACTTTGTTCCGAACTACAAAGATTTAGCAACAGTCTTCCAGATTTTTCACCCAAGAACAAAAGCAAAGCAAAGAGTTCTTCTTGAAAACCAAGTCATTGAAAATATGCTCTCCGGTGAAGCAAGAGATAGAGAAGCAATCAAACCAATTGATAACTTGACATACAAGACATTTGTTAAGAAGTTCAATGAAAAGTATGGCGAATCTCTCCTCTCTGAACAAAAAGAACTTCTCAAGCATTATATTGGTTCCTTTTCTGATAATGGAATCGATCTTAAAGCTTTCTTGAACGAAGAGATTGACCGTTTGCGTGAAGTTGTCGAAGGTTCGGCTCAACTTACAGAAGTCAAGCAAGATGAAGCAATCTTGGAGGGAACACAAAAAGTCCTCAATGTCATTAACGGCTTCAAACAGAGAGACATTGATAACAAGTTCATTCACGATGTTCTTAAAATCCAGAATCTTGCGAAGGAGATTGAAGAATAATGGCACTTATGACAGTCCGCGTTGGTCAAGAACAGAAAGACAGGTTCGAGATCCAACTAGAAGCAAGAAAGTCTTTGGATGGCAATATTATGATTTTCGATCACAAAGAGATTGATATTGTTATAATGCCAAAGAAGAACAAGATTGTCACATTTGCCAAGAAAGAACCATCCGATTCTGTTTATGCCGCACAAGACCGATTTTTTGAGTTCATGAATACGAAGGGTCTTGTTCAATTTGGATCTGTTCGTGGCGGAAACATTTATGGCTCCATTGAGGGATTGATTTGTGAATCCGAGAACCCACAAAATAATCCTTTCGACTATGCCCTTTACGGAATTTATCAATTTGTTCAGCAAGAAGCTCCATATTACAACTATCTTGAGAGCTATGAAGAAATGCTCGATGATTATTATACAGATCCAACGAAGGAAGACTCCACAGAGCTTGGTGAAGTTCCACAAGCAACAGAGAAGGGCTCCATTCGCCCAGGATACTCATACGAGCCTTATTGGATGAGCTACATGCTTGAAAATCTACAGAAGGAAGACTAATGTCATTTATAGAATTGGCTTATTTTGTTTTGTCTGCTTATGGACTGACTCAGATTCTTTGTTATGGTAGAATTTTTAATAGAATCAGACCAAGGGGCTATTTCTGGTCTTGTCCAATGTGTATTGGCTTTTGGGTCGGGATGTTTTTATGTGTCATTAATCCATTGACACAACTATTTATGTTTGAGATCACAGTAGCAAACATAATGCTTTGTGGCTTCATAAGTTCTGGAACTTCTTATATCCTTAGTATGGTATTCGGAGATTCTGGATTAAACTTGGAGACCAAGAATGTCACTCAAGAGATGGATGATTCGCGGAGTTAGACGCTGCAAAGCAGGCTGTTGACTACTTTAAAGAGGAAATAAAATGAGCAAAGTATTGCTAAGAGAATACTATGAACTTTGCGAAGGCGGAGTTTGTAGAGACCTTCTAACAGAAGAAGAAAAAAGAGATATTCAAGAAAACAATGCCATGTATTTGACCGGGCTTATGCAACAGTGCGGAGTCAAAAACGGAAATGGCAGAGTTTACCCAGAAGATGTTCTTAAAAGAGAGATTGATGTTTATAAGAAACTCGTAAGAGAAAAGAGAGCACTCGGCGAACTCGATCACCCAGATGATTCTGTTATCAACCTTAAAAATGCTTCTCATATGGTTACAAACATTTGGATGGATGGACCAAAGGTCATGGGAACTGTCAAGGTCTTGAACACCCCATCAGGTCAGATTTTGAAATCTCTTGTCGATTCCGGGGTCAAGCTTGGTATTTCTTCCCGTGGTCTCGGCTCTGTTCGTGAGTCTATGCAAGGCACGATTGTTGAAGATGATTTCCAACTAATCTGCTTTGATTTTGTTTCTGAACCTTCAACACCAAATGCCTTTATGGCACTTAAAGAAGGCAAGGAATACGACAAGCCAAATATTTTCACAAAAGCCGATAGAATTAATCGTGCTCTAAAACAAATCTTGGATGAATAAATGAAAAAGAAAGAATTACAAGAAGTCTTAAAGCCACTTATTAAGCAATGCATCAAGGAAGTCATCTTCGAAGAAGGTGTTCTTTCTGGCATCATTAAGGAAGTCGCCGTAGGAATTGGAAGCCAGACAATCGTGGAAGCACGCCAAGTCACCCCACAAACTCAGGCTACGCAGATTGAGCGTCAGCCAATCCAAGACCATCAGTTGCAACAAGAAGCAAGAGCAGAGATGGCAAACAAGAGAAAGAGATTAGAAGAGGCAGTTGGAATCGGCTCCGTATTTGAAGGAACGCAGCCGCTCTCTTCAGGTGGGACACCATCTGGTGATTCGAAGGTTTCAAGCCCTCTTTCGGCATATGCGCCAAACGATGCTGGTGTTGATATCAGCGGGATTATGGCAATCGGTTCTGGACAGAACTGGAAGAAAATGATTTAATTGGAGTTATAATGTCTAACAGGACACACGGTAGAGAGCCCCAAACAAAGAGGGCAGTAAATGTTTCAGAAAAGCTGAGACACAAAAACGATTCAGTCGACAGAATGATTCGTCGTTTTTTGAGAAAAAGTAAGAAGCAAGATATCGTTAGAAAGTATCGTGCTCGTGGTGAGTTTGAAAAGCCCTCCGTCAAGAGAAGAATGGCAGGGAAGAGAAGACAAAAAGTTCTCGATAAACAACAACAAAGATATGAGCAAATGAGAGACGGCGGAGTTGGTACGGATGATAAACTTCCGAAACCAAAAGCTAAAAGAAGAAGAAGGTAGGCGATTACCTTAAATGTTTCCAAATCGTTGAATAGTATCATTATAAAAAAACGTCTTTTTATAATTTCCATAACTATTTATTTTTGAACCATTTTATAAGGGGAAGTCTCTATGTCTTCATTGTTAGAACAAGCAATCATTGACGCCGCTGCGCTTAAAGATGCGGCAATCAAAAACGCAGAATCTGCTCTTTTGGATAAGTATTCCAATGATATTCGCGAAGCAGTTGAAAATCTTCTAGAACAAGAAGAAGAGGTAGGCGCTGAAGCCGAAACTGTATCTGGCGATATCCCCCTCGCTGCTGACCCCGAAGAGGAAGATTCTGACGAAGAAATGATTACTCTTGATATGGAAGAGCTTCAAAGAATGGCAGACACATTGGCTGCCGAAGACGAAAGTCTTATGGGAGAGCCAGTCTCTCATGAAGCCGCAGCAGAAGAAACACTTGCCCCACCACCAGAAGTAAGTGATGAAGTGGCTCCTGTTGATGTCGCTGTTGCCCTTGAGGAAGAAATTGACACAGTAGACCTTGAGGCAATCATCGAAGAATTGATTGTCGACATTGAGCCACAAAAGGACGGCTGGGTCGGAACCCCTGATGATATTATGGACTTCAAGCAAGAACTTGAAATGGCACGTATGGCTTCTACAAAGGCACAAGAAGAAAACGAAGCACTTGTTGCAGCCAACAAAGAGTTGACAAAAGAAAACAAAGACCTCAGAACTAAGTTTTCTACTTTGATCGACTCAGTTAACACTTTAAAGGAAAGCATGGAAAAGGTTAATCTTTCCAATGCTCGACTTGTTTATACGAACAAGACTTTGACAAACCGCTCCCTGAATGAGCGACAAAAGAATAAAATTGTTGATGCTTTGTCAGAGGCACGTTCGGTTGAAGAAGCAAAGGTAATCTTCGAGACTCTAGAAAACGCAGTGGGCAGTGTTGTAGGTAAGGCACAGCCACAATCACTTCGTGAGACTATTGAAAGACCCTCTGCCAACTTGCCTAGAAGAGCGGACAGGGCTGTTGAACGTCCAGCAATGGATAGAATGCAGATTCTGGCCGGTATTAAATCACACAAATAACCCTTATAGGAGAAATTAAAAATGTCTATTCTTGAAAAACTTACAGAAGGCATCGTTCGTAGAGATCTCTCCAAAGAAGGTGCTGCTCTTCTCTCCAAGTGGGAAAAGACAGGTCTTCTTGAAGGTCTCACAGACGAAAGAACTCGTCATGGTATGGCGTCCCTTCTTGAAAACCAAGCTAAGGAACTTCTTCGTGAAGCTTCTTCCATGGCTGGTGGCGACGTTGAAGGTTTTGCTTCTGTCGCATTCCCAATCGTCCGTCGTGTCTTCGGCGGCTTGATCGCAAACGACCTCGTTTCCGTTCAACCAATGAGCCTCCCATCTGGTCTCATTTTCTTCCTTGATTTCCAACTTGAGCGTAATCGTCTTTCTGCTGAAGCAGGCGATTCCGTCTACGGCGGCGGCGTTGTTGGTTCTCAAATCACAGGTGGTGTTTCCTTGGCAGGTCGTGAAGCAGAAAAGAGCTTCTACGCACTTAACAATGGTTACTCTTCCCCAACAGGTTCCGCATCAGTAACTTTCACAGTTATTGCTTCTGGTACTGTTGGTTCAGCATCTGCTGGTGATGACGTTGATCGTCTTGTCCGCTTCGATCCAGATCTTCTTGGTACCTCCGTTGCTGTTGGTACAGTTGCGCTTTCCACTCTTACAGGTGGACAGTTCAACATCAAGGATTATGTCACAATCACTGCTACTGATGGTGGCGTCGTTGAAACAGGAATGGTTCGTCGTCTTACACGCGATGCTGACGCACAAGATATTGCTGCTGGCGCTTCCGCTGGTGACCTTATCGTTGTCATGACTGGTTCTTCTATCGCTAATGCTTCCTCTTCCATGGATTCAGTCGACGGCGCTTCCTTCGTCATCGATGACAATTTCCAAGGTGCTGGTATCGGCGCAGTTGTCGGTGCGGCAACATGGGGTCTCGAAAACAACGAAGCAATCCCAGAAATCGACATCAAGGTTGATTCCGTCTCCGTCACAGCGAAGACCAAGAAGCTTAAGGCTAAGTGGACACCAGAATTGGCACAAGACCTTAATGCTTATCACAACCTTGACGCAGAAGTTGAGTTGACTTCTGTTCTTTCCGAGCACATCGCTCTTGAAATCGACCAAGAAATCCTTGAAGATCTCGTCAAGGGTGGTACTGCTGCTAAGTTGTACTGGTCCAGACTTCCAGGTAAGTTCGTTAACCGCGAAACAGGTGCGGCGCTTGACGCAACATCTCTCGGTTACCCAGACTTCACTGGCAACGTCTCCGAGTGGTATGAGACACTTGTTGAAACCATCAACGATGTTTCTGCACAAATTCACCGCAAGACACTTCGCGGTGGCGCTAACTTCATCGTCGTCTCCCCAGAGATTGCTAACCTTCTTGAGTTCACCGCTGGTTTCCGTGGTGCTGTCACTCACGAAGACGCACGCGGTACAGTTGGCGCAGTTAGAGTTGGTAACTTGAGCAAGAAGTTCGACGTTTACGTTGATCCATACTTCCCAAGAAACGTTGTTCTTTGCGGTCGTAAGGGCGCTTCCTTCCTTGAAAGCGGCTACGTCTATGCTCCATACGTTCCACTCCAAATGACACCGACAATCTTCGGCACCGAGGACTTCGTACCTCGTAAGGGCGTCATGACACGCTATGCTAAGAAGATGGTCCGTCCAGATATGTACGGATTGGTTATCTGCCAAGATCTCGTCTGATCTTAGCGTAACGTAGTCACAACAGCCCTCCCACTTATTGTGGGGGGGTTTTGTTGTTTGAGGCACTACTTAGTGTTAGGAGAAATTTTACCCATGGCTCTTCCCGTTCTTACTCCCGCTAGTCAAATGAGCAAATCTATTCTTGCTCCAACCGGAACCTATTCAGAGGTCGCCGATTCACTTCCTTTTGGCATTTATGCAAGTTCATCAGCATTTATCTCTGGCGCTGTTGACCAAGTTGCCTACACTTATAAGAAACTTGGTGGAGACGTTCTTGATATCGAGCTAAAAACAACAAACGTTTATGCCAATTATGAAGAAGCTTGTTTAGAATACAGTTATCTTATCAACCTTCATCAGTCTAAGAATATCCTTTCCGATGTCCTTGGGCAAGCCACAGGTACTTTTGATGAGGATGGTAATCTTGTATCGGGACCAGAAGGCGTTAACCTTAAGTATCCAAGAACCATGTTTGAATATGCTCGCCGAGTTGGTGATGGGTTCTCCTTTGAAGCAGGTATCGGTGGAACAATTCCAATTTATTCCGCTTCTTTTAGGGTGAACAATCAACAACAAGATTACGACCTTCAAGCTATTTTATCACAATCCTCCGCTACAGGAATTGACCCTGCTGGCGGCGCTGGCGCTCCATATCAAGGTGTTGTCGGAGATAGCAGAGTTATTGTTAAGAAAGTATTTTACAAAACCCCAGGCGCAATGTGGCGCTTCTTTGGTTATTATGGCGGCTTGAATGTTGTGGGCAACTTGAATAACTATGGTCAGTATACAGATGATTCAACATTTGAGATTGTTCCAGTGTGGCAAAACAAGCTTCAAGCCATGGCTTACGAAGATCACTTGTATACAAGATTGTCTCACTATTCTTTCGAGCTAAAAGACAATAAGCTTAGGCTTTTCCCAGCACCAGAAACATTCAGTGACCAACAATATATGTGGGTTGAGTTTTCTGTTATTCCAAATAGCTGGGATGAAAACCCAGAGTATAATACGGGTACAGAAGGAATTAACAATATCAACACACTTCCGTTTGATAACATTCCATATGAGAACATCAATGCGATTGGTAAGCAATGGATTCGCAGATTTGCACTTGCTCTCTCAAAGGAGACACTTGGTCAAATTAGAGGGAAGTTTACTTCAATTCCAATCCCAGGCGAATCTGTAAATCTTAATGCTGACGCCCTCTTAAGTCAAGCAAAAGAAGAACAAGATATGTTAAGAAATGAGCTTAAAGATATTTTGGATCAACTAACCTATACAGAGATAGCTAAGTCGGACGCTGAAAAGGTTAATGCCATTGAAGATATACAAAAGAAAATGCCAAACTTTATTTATCAAGGTTAATATAATATATGTCAAGCGAAAAAGAACAATTTGCCGGTTATAGACCTTACTTTGGAGAGGAAAAGCAAACTCAAGATCCAAACGTAAGAGAAGTCTCTATTATGCCATCTACGATAGAAACGATTGATTTGGCTCTTTATGAATGGCTCAATGAAGAGCTTGATATTTTCTGTACTACAAACGAAGGGTGGAAAAAAGTTCCTCTTATCTGGTCAATGCCAGAAAGATCTTTTCAAATCAAAGACAACAAAGATTTAAGAAACAGAAAAAATGTTTTCACTTTCCCGGTTATTTCAGTTGAGCGCAACTCTGTTATAAAAGATCCAAACATGAAAGGTGTTGCTTGGTCTCATCTTCCAAGATATAATGATGCTAGAGGCGGCACAATTCAAGTTGCCAGATTCATCAATCAAGATAAGACATCAAACTTTGCCAATGCTACATCGAAAAGAAGATACGGTCAAATAAACTTTCCATTCAAAAATAAGAAGGTTGTTTACCAGACTGTGACAATGCCAATCCCAACTTATGTTGTCGCAAATTATGTTGTAACAATTCAAACAGAATTCCAACAACAAATGAATGAAATATTCACTCCATTTATGACAACAACGGGCCAGATTAATAACTTTTTTATTCATCACGATGGACACAAGTTTGAAGGCTTTATTGAGAACGACTTTTCAATTGATAACAATTTATCAAATCTTGACCAAGAAGAAAGAACATTTAAAACAACAATTAACTTGAAGATTTTAGGATACCTCCTTGGGTCAGGCAAGAACGATGACCAACCAAAGCTTACAATTCGTGAAAACGCTGTTGAAGTTAAGATTCCAAGAGAAAGAGTTATATATGGAGATAAGAGGGAGAGAGATTAATGGCTAATGATAATAAATGGTCAAGACCAACAAATCCCCCTCCTCCTTTGTTTCTCGGCAAAACGGAGAGAGATCTTGTAAAACAAGTTAATGATGAACTCATTGAGAGAGTCATTGGACAACAGATATTATACCTTCCAGTTTCTCGTGAAAGAACAAACTTTCATCCTCTTTATGGTGAAGCAATCCATAAAAGCTTCCTTGGGCCAGTAAGAGTTCATGCCCTTGTTGAGTTCGAGGGAATCCAAACGACAACTTCTCATTATGGGTTGGACAAGGATTATAAGATTGTAGTCAATTTTCATAAAAGAAGGTTAGCAGAAGATCAAGACCTTTATGTTCGCGAAGGTGATTATGTTCGATATGGAAACTCTTTTTATGAAATCGTTTCTTTAAATGAAGGTCGCCAACTCTTCGGACAAGTTGATCACCTTTTTCAGATTCAAGCAACATGCATTAAAACCCGCAAGGGCGTTATGTCACTTGATAATATGGCACAAGATGTTATTGATGCTCTTAATGAGTCATATCAAGAAAGAAGAGAGTCCCATACAGAAGATTTAATTGCGGCAGGAATTTTAGAAGACGAGGCACCGGCTGCTCCTGTTGAAGATGATGTTGTGGATGTTGTGGTTGAAACATTCACAGTTCAAGATATTGTTTGGACAGTTTATGTTTATGATTTGCCTTCTGATATACCTGCTGGGACTGCCTTGTCTAGTCTCTTTAATTACACTGGCGACCCTCTAATGGTCCAAACAGCCGCCATATACCAAAACGGTCTCCGACAAATCCTTACAGCCAGTCCATTGACTGGTGATTTTTACATTGTAGGCGGCGATGTTTACAATGCTAGAGATATTGAAGCTGGAGCAAGGCTATATTTAGAAGTGTTAACAATCATTGAATAAATGAGAAAACAATGCAAGTATACAGAGAAATTTATACATACGAAACTGGTGATTCAATAATCCCTGCTAGAACAAACCTAAATCCTCTTCTGGAATTTGACGGTGAGATCTATGTTCAAGGTGCTCATATGTTCTTGAATGGTGTTAGGTCACTTGTTAGTATTTCTCCTCTCTCTGGAGAGTTCTATATAAATAACGATAAGATTTATAACATTCGAGAAATCGAATCAAACTCCAGATTGATGCTTGAAATTATAAGAATTGTCGGATAAAATTTAAAAATCGATTAAAAAAATATTAAATAGTCTTTTTATTTTTTGAACGCAACTTTTTTATGCTATCGAACATTTTTCTCTTCTGTTAAGATGAGGCAGGTATATCTATGGGTGAACGGGTGTACCCTGTATTCCTGTTCTGGTTTTTTTGAAAAACTTTGCTTTTCAAAAGGGCTAAAATGTATTATCATTAAGAGGAGAAAATATAATAATGGCTACATTTACATTTTCCAACTATTCTACCAATTCCTACGTCTTCATTGACTTCGGTAATGGTGATGGTTTCGAAAAGGTCTCACCAGTCGCATTTGATGGTGAGCTTGATTCCTATCTCGACGACAACGTAGGTTCTACAGTTGCCGAGATTTACAATGCGTTCTCAGTTGCTAACTACCTTTATCCAAAGTTCGTTATCGCAACAGATGCTGAGTTTGCTGCTGACAACTATGATGTCTTCTACATGGCAAACCTCGTCGATTCTACAACATACGACATGGACGGTGATGTTTCTGCTTTGACAGCTTCCCCATCCGGTCACCCAGCGTTCCACGACTCTGGCACAGATTATGCTGCTAACGCTGTCCGCAAGACTCGCGTCCGTGCTGACAAGCAGCTTGATCTTCAAATCACAGATTCCTCTGGTAACGTCTACGACACAATGGCTGCTGCTGAAGCTGCTGGCGTTGTCGACCCAGGCGAACTTGAAACAGCACTTCTTGATATGAAGGCATTCAAGGTCGGTTGGACAGTCGCTGAATTGTCTGCTGCTAAGGTCGCAAACAAGGATGAGGCAATGGTCAACCTTGGCTATATCAACTCTGTTGAAGATTCTTTGGATTCTGCTATCGACTCTCTCGCGATTGTCGCAGTAGACTTCTCTTCCATCGACGCAAGAGTCTCTGCTGATGAGTCTGAACTCGCAGCACTTGACGCTTCCTTGGAAACAAGAATCTCCGCAGTCGAGTCCGCAGAAGTTGCTGCTATGGCATCTGCTGACTTGAGAATGTCTGCTGAAGAGTCTACACGTCTCGCAGACGATAACTCTCTTGAAGTAAGACTTTCTGACGAAGAAGTTGCACGCGCTGCTGCGGTTTCTGCTGAAGCTTCTTCTCGCGTTGCTGGCGACGGTTCTCTTACAACAAGAATCGCTGCTGCCGAGTCTACAGAAGTAGCTAACATGGCTTCTGTCGATTTGAGAGTTTCCAACGAAGAAGACGCTCGCGTTGCTGGCGATTCTTCCCTTACAACAAGACTCGCTGCTGAAGAAACAGCACGCGCTTCTGTTGATGCAGTCCTCTCTGCTGACCTTTCTGCTGAAGCTTCTTCCCGCGTTGCTGGCGATGCTTCCTTGGCAGCACAGGTTTCCGTCGAGAAGTCTCGCGTTGACGCTATCCTTAACGCTGCTGACGCAGACAAGGATTCCTTCGCAGAAATCGTTACTTTGATCAACTCTATCGACACAGTTAACGATGATGCTTTGGCAGTCGTCATTTCCAACCTCAACGCAGAAATTTCTGCTACAAACTCTGAAGTTTCCTCCATGGACGTTAGAGTTTCCTCTGAAGAGTCCGCTCGTCTTGCTGGTGACGGTTCTCTTGAGACAGCATACCAAGCAGCAGATTCTTCTCTTGATTCAAGAATTTCCGCTGCCGAGTCCGTAGAGACAGCTAAGACTGCTTCCATGGACACAAGAATGACAGCAGAAGAGTCCGCTCGCCTTTCTGGTGATGTTTCTGTCTCCGCCGCATTCTCTACAGCAGACGCATCCTTGACAACAAGAATCGGCGCTGAAGAAACAGCACGTCAGTCTGCTGTCACATCTGTCGATGCAAGAATTTCTGCTGACGAATCCGAGCTTGCTTCTATTGAGGCATCCTTGGACGCAAGAATCTCTACAGAAGAAGTTGATCACTCTACAGACATCGCTTCTCTCGACACAAGATCCACAGCAGAAGAATCTGCTCGTCTTGCTGGCGACAACTCCATCGTCACAGCTTACCAGGCTGCTGATGCTTCTCTTACAACAAGAGTTTCCGCAGAGGAATCTGCTCGCCTCGCTGGTGATAACTCTATCGTAACAGCTTACCAAGCTGCTGACGCATCTTTGACAACAAGAGTTTCCGCTGAAGAAGTTGCTCGCGCTGGTGCCGACTCTTCTCTCACAACAAGACTTGCTGCTGAAGAAGCTGCTCGCGCATCTGTCGACACATTGATCTCCGACGCACTTGACGTTGAAGAGTCTGTCCGTGCTTCTGCTGATTCCTCCTTGGATTCCAAGATTGACGCAGAAATCTCCGCACTTCAGTCTGATGTTGACAAGAACGAAGCTGACGCAGACGCAGCAATTTCTAATGAAGAAGCTGCTCGTATCGCTGGTGATGCTTCCTTGAACACAAGAGTCTCCACAGAAGAGTCCGCTCGTCTCGCTGGTGATAACTCTATTGTTACAGCATACCAAGCTGCTGATTCTTCTCTTCAGACAAGAATCGCTGCTGCTGAATCCGTAGAAACAGCTAAGACTGCTTCCATGGATACAAGAATGACAGCAGAAGAATCTAACCGCGTTGCTGGTGACAACTCTATCGTCACACGCTTCTCTGCGGCTGATTCCGGTCTTCAGTCTCAAATCGATTCCCTTGAGGTTGTCGCTCTTGACTTCTCTTCTATCGATGCGAGAGTTTCCGCAGACGAGTCTGAACTCGCTGCTGCTGAGGGCTCCTTGAACACAAGAATCGCTGCTGCTGAATCTACAGAAGCTGCTGCGATGGGTTCTGCTGACACAAGAATGTCTGCTGAAGAGTCTGCACGCGCTGCTGGTGATGCTTCTGTCACAACAGCATTCCAAGCTGCTGATTCCTCCTTGTCAACAAGAGTTGCCGCTGCTGAGTCCACAGAACTTGCTGCTAAGAACTCCATGGACGCAAGAATGTCTTCCGAAGAGTCTGTACGCGCCGCTGGCGATGCATCTCTCGCAACAGCTTACCAAGCTGCTGATACATCCTTGACAACAAGAGTTTCTGCTGAAGAAGTTGCTCGCGCTGGTGCCGACTCTTCCCTCACAACAAGACTTGCTGCTGAAGAAACAGCACGCGCTGCTGCGGTTTCCACAGAAGCATCTACACGTCTTGCTGCTGATGGCTCTATCGTTACAGCATACCAAGCTGCTGATTCTTCCCTTGAGGCAAGAATCTCTGACGCTGAAGTTGCTGAAACATCTGCTGTCAACTCTATGGACGCAAGAATGTCTTCCGAAGAGTCTGCCCGCGTAGCTGGTGATGATTCTCTTGAAGCACTCGTTTCCACAGAGAAGGCTCGTGTTGACGCAATCCTCGCTTCTGCTGACGCAGACAAGGATTCCTTCGTCGAGATCGTTTCTTTGATCAACGCTGTTGACACAGTTAACGACTCTGCGGTTGCTTCCGTCATCCTTGACCTCAACGCAGAAATTTCTGCTACAAACGCTGACGTTGGCTCCATCGACACAAGAATGACAGCAGAAGAATCTGCTCGTCTTGCTGGCGACGGCTCCCTCGAAACAGCTTACCAAGCTGCTGATTCCTCTCTTGAGACAAGAATCGCTGCTGCTGAGTCTGTAGAGTCTGCTAAGACAGGTTCCATGGACACAAGAATGTCCGCAATCGAGTCTGACGAAGCTGCAAATGTTGCTTCTATCGAAGCTCGCTTCTCTGGTGTTGATTCTGGTCTCCAGTCTCAAATCGACTCCCTTGAAGTTGTCGCAACAGACTTCTCTTCCATCGACGCAAGAGTCTCTGCTGATGAGTCTAACCTCGCTGCTGCTGATTCTTCCTTGTCCGCAAGAATTTCTGCTGCTGAGTCTACAGAAGTTGCTGCGATGGCATCTGCTGACACAAGAATGGCTGCTGAAGAGTCTACACGCCTCGCTGCGGATAACTCTATCGCTGCCGCATTCGCATCTGCTGACGGTTCCTTGTCCACAAGAATCGCTGCTGCTGAATCTACAGAGAACGCAAACGTCGGTTCTATGGACACAAGAATGTCCGTTGAAGAGTCCGCACGCCTTGCTGGTGACGCTTCTGTCTCCGCCGCATTCTCTACAGCAGACGCATCCTTGACAACAAGAATCGCCGCTGCTGAGTCCACAGAACTTGCTGCTAAGAACTCTATGGATTCTAGAATGTCTGCTGAAGAGTCCGCTCGCCTCGCTGGTGACGGCTCCCTTGAGACAGCATACCAAGCTGCTGATGCTTCCTTGACAACAAGAGTTTCTGCTGAAGAAGCCGCTCGCGCTTCTGTCGACGCATTGCTCTCCGCAGACCTCGACGCTGAAGAGTCCACACGCCTTGCTGCTGATGGTTCTTTGACAACAAGAATCGCTGCTGAAGAAACAGCACGCGCTTCTGTCGACGCATTGCTCTCCGCAGACCTCGACGCTGAAGAGTCTACACGCCTTGCTGCTGATAACTCTATCGTCGCACGCTTCTCCGCAGTTGACGCTTCCTTGGAAACAAGAATCGGCAATGAAGAAGCTGCACGTCAGTCTGCTGTCACATCTGTCGACGCAAGAGTCTCTGCTGCTGTCTCTTCCCTCAATGTTGCTGATTCCTCTCTTGAGACAAGAATCGCTGCTGAGGAAACAGCACGTCAGGGTGCAGATACATCCTTGACAACAAGAGTCTCTGCTGAAGAGTCTGCTCGCGCATCTGCAATCACAGCATTGCGTTCCGAGATCAACAACATCGATAGACACTTCGAAGACAAGGCAGTCGTTTCTACCTTCACAATGGCGAATACGCAAATTGCGCTCTCCACAAATGCGAAGGAAATGATGTACGTCGTCGTTAACGGTCTTATGATGTACGAAGGTGTTGATTACAATGTCGTTCTTTCCGGCTCTGAAATCTCACACATCGTCTTCACATTCAACCTTAACGTTGGTGATTCTTACATCCTTAAGGCTGTTGAGGCAGTCTCTCTCTAAGATAGACCTTTTCGATTACAGTTTAAATAGATAATTTATTTATCTTGCCCCCCTCCCACAAAAGTGGGAGGGGCGCTTTACTTTTGACTACTTATTTTAGCGTTGAATGGAGGATAATCGCATGTTCAAAAAGTTAGCTAAGCTTTTCAAAGAAGAGTTCGAAGAGAAAGAAGAAACAAAAGAAATTGAACAGGCTCCGGAACCAGAACCAGAGCCAGAACCTGCTCCCCCACCACCACCTGAAATCATTGAAGTTCCTTACAAGATCGCAGTGAGAGTAAAAAATGCAGATGATACCATAAATAAAATACATTCTGACTTGAAAGAATTCTTTTATAGTGTTAAGATAAAAGAGAAAGAGGCTTTTGATGCATTGGATAGAATGAAAGATCTTAAGAAAGATATCATCAAAGAAATTAGAAGTGCTTACAATGCCCCAGAATCCGAATATGATTTTGAACCTTCTGAAACCCCAGGCAAGCCAGCCTTTTTAAAAAGAAAGAAATAAATAAATATAAAGATTTTGGAAAAATATCAAACTATTTACTATGTGAATTTAACCATCCTAAGATAAGGAGATTCCTAGATGTCAGTTAAAAAGTTCAAATTTGTCTCCCCTGGTGTTTTTATCAGCGAAGTAGACAACTCCCAATTGCCAGCAACTTCAGAAGTTGTCGGTCCAATGATTGTCGGTAGATTGCCTTATGGTCCAGCAATGACTCCTGTTAAGGTCGAGTCATTCTCAGAGTTTATCGAAATATTCGGTCAACCAGTTCCTGGATCTTCTGGTGGTGATGTTTGGAGAGATGGAAATCTTCAGGGTCCAACATATGCTGCCTATGCCGCACAAGCATATTTAAATGCTGATGTCGGTCCAGTCACAATGTTTAGATTGCTTGGGCAAGAAAACGCAAACTATACTGGTGGAACCTCCTTGGAAGATAAGGGTGCTGCTGGCTGGACACTCGCTGGCGATGCCTCTACTGGCGACGGCGGTCCTTACGGTCTCGTCTTGATTGACTCTGGCTCCGGCGCAAGAAACGCCTATCTTGCTGCTGTTTGGTATGTTAACTCTGGCTCTATCGAATTGTCTGGCTCTGTTGCGGCTTCTTCTGACACGGCGCAAGGAACTTATGGCATGTTCGCTAACCAAGGAACTTCAACTGAGTCAGAATATACTGTTGTCATCAAGAGCCCAGCAGGCTCCGTCGTTCACAAGACAGCTTTTAACTTTAACAAGAACTCTGACAAGTTTATCAGAGAGGTCTTCAATACTAACCCACAATTGGTAAACACAGATGTTGTCAACACTAGCGTCTTGGCAAATGGTGAGCAATATTACTGGCTTGGTGAGACCTATGAAGATGGCTATGCTAAGGTCGGCGATGCAACAGTGAGGATTTTGGATTTGGTCAATCCTCACGCAATGCTCATCGCTCTCTCTGACGGAGCAACAGATCGCTCCATGATGAGAAAGAGTTTTGAATATCCAGCTACAGGTTGGTTTATCTCTCAGGACGTTACAAATAATTTCACAGCGTATGACCCAAGAAACATGACCCAGTTGTTCAGGCTCATTTCTCTTGGCGGAGGAGAGTGGGCACAAGCTAACTTGAAGATCTCTATCGAGAATATCGCTGCTTCTACAAGTATTCAAGATCCATACGGTTCTTTCGATGTCGTCGTTCGCTTGGCAAACGACTCTGACAATGTTGTTAAGTATGTTGAAAGATTCTCTGGCGTCAACTTGAACCCAGCTTCCGATAAGTACATTGGTGCTGTTATTGGTGATAAGTACACAGAATTTGACACAACCCAAAACAGATTGAGAGAATACGGCGAATTCAATAATCAATCCAAGTACATCAGAGTTGAAGTAAAGGACGAGGTAGCTTCCGGTCTTGCTAATCCATCTTTCCTTCCATTCGGTGTCTATGGTCCTAAGCGCCCAGGTGCTATCAGAATCGCTTCTGGCTCTCTTGCTCAAACAGCGCTTCAGAGCACGGACTCTATCATTCTTAGTGGTGCTGCTGCGGCAAACACATTGGCACCAGCAGGAAACCAATACAGCGCTGGCGGTTACACCGATCACACTGCTTCGATTTACTTCCCAAGTGTCCCAACAAGGGTTTCCGCTTCTGACGGCGGCTTAGCAAATCCAGCAGACGCCTTCTTCGGTGCTACAACTGCTCAAGATTTGGAAGATGAGAACATCAAGTTCCAAAAGGGCTTTGGCGATTACCTTCGTTCCTACCCAGCAGGTCTCCAGAGTACGCTCACAGATTCTTGGGTCTTCTCCCTTGACGATGTTGTTACCACTGGTTCTGCTACATCTTTCCACGAATTTGGCTCTCGCGCAGCAGGAACATCCACGACAGCACAAGGCTCTGGCTATAGAGCAGTCCTTGACGCTGGTTATGATAGCTTCACTGCTGTTATGTTCGGCGGATCCGATGGTCTCAAGATTACAGAGATCGAACCATTCAGAAACTCCGCTATGTCTTCCACAGACACTGAGTTTACAAATTATGCGTTCAACTCTGTCAAGCAAGCACTTCAATCAGTTGCGGACCCAGAAGTTGTTGAATACAACATTCTTGCGGTCCCTGGCTTAACAAACACAAAGCTTACACAGCAAATGATTGATATCTGCGAAGATAGAGCAGATGCTCTTGCGATCATCGATCTTGAGAATGTCTACGAGCCATTCACAGAAACTACAGATTCTTTCAAGGATAGGATTAGCACCCCAGCACAAGCTATCTCTTCTTTGAGAGCAAGACAAATTGATTCCTCTTACGCTTGTACCTATTTCCCATGGGCTCAAGCAAGAGACACCATCAATTCAAGACTTCTCTGGGTTCCACCTTCTGTCGTTGCTGTCGGAACAATGGCTAACTCTGAAGCGAAGTCCGAGCTTTGGTTCGCACCAGCAGGCTTCAATAGAGGTGGTCTTTCCGAAGGCGCAGCAGGCATCCCAGTCACAAACTTGACTTACAAGCTGACTTCCAAGGATAGAGATCAATTGTATGACGCCAATGTTAACCCAATTGCCTCCTTCCCATCTGAAGGAATCGTCGTCTTTGGACAAAAGACAATGCAAGTTCAGAGATCTGCTCTTGATCGCATCAACGTTCGTCGTTTGATGATTTACGTCAAGAAGGAGATTTCTAGAATCGCATCCGGATTGTTGTTCGACCAAAACGTTCAAACAACTTGGACAAGATTTACAAACCAAGTAAACCCATTCTTGTCCAGTGTTCAATCCAGATTGGGCTTGACAGAATTCAGAGTCATCCTTGACGAGACTACAACGACACCAGACCTTGTTGATCAAAACATTATGTACGCGAAGATCTTCCTTAAGCCAGCAAGAGCTATCGAATTCATCGCTATTGACTTTGTTATTACAAGATCTGGCGCATCTTTTGAAGATTAAAAAAAATAAAATACTATTTAAGTAAAGAAGGAGTTAATACAACATGGCATTCTGGACAGACGCACAAAACAAAGATCCAAAAAGAAAATATAGATTTGTGGTTATTTTAGGCAACATGCCAAATGGTGCTACATGGTATGCTAAGAACGTTCAAAAGCCTTCTCCATCATTGACTGAAGAAGAACATAGCTTTTTGAATCACAAATTCTATTATCCAGGAAGAGTTGAGTGGAACGAAATTCAAGTCACACTTGTTGATCCAGTCTCTCCTGATGCTGCTGCTGCTACCGCTGCCATTCTTCAGGCAAGCGGATATACTCCTCCAAGAAATGTTAATTCTAGAGAGACCATTTCCAAGCAGAAGTCCGTCAACGCACTTGGCGGTATCACAATCGAGCAAATCGATTCTGATGGTCGCGCTGTCGAAACTTGGACTCTCTGGAACCCATTCATCAAGGGAATCGAGTATGGCGACTTGAGCTATGATGAAGATGCTCTTGGTGAAATCACATTGACAATCAGATACGATTGGGCTGTTCTTGAGACAGCTAATGCTGCCGAAGCCGCTGGTGCTGCTGCTGCATTCAATGGAAGAACATTCTTCAAGCCTGGTTCAGGCGGAACTCGCTAAGATAATTTTTTGATATAACAACGAGAGGTGTTATTTGGCTAGAAATAAAGACAGGCTTGGTCTGGACAACGGTCCAGAACATGACAGTCCTGCTGCCGCTTTCCAAAACCCAGGTGGACCACTCACATTTTCTACACCTACGGAATTTGTTGAGTTACCATCTGGAGGAAAGTTTTATCCAGAAGGTCACCCGCTTTTTGGACAAGAGACAATAGAAATCAGACACATGACAGCAAAAGAGGAAGATATTCTTTCTTCCAGAACTTTGCTTAAAAAGGGTCTGGCTTTAGATAGGTTTATGCAGAGCGTCGTCGTCGACAAGAGTATCAACGTCCAAGATTTGCTCGTCGGCGATAGAAACGCTATCCTGATTGCCGCAAGGGAAACAGGGTATGGGGAAGAATACGAAACACAAGTAGTATGCCCATCTTGCTCTCAATCCTCAAGATACACATTTGACTTGGGGCAAAAATCCATAAATAAAGGAGGTGATGAATTAGAAAATATAGCTTGGACAAATAACGGAACTTTCATTACAAAGTTGCCTGTTCTCGACATAGACGTAGAACTGCGTCTATTAACAGGCAAAGATGAAAGCTATCTGACAAGGTTAAACCAAAACAAAAAGAAAGGAAACCTTGCAGATACCTTCTTGACAGATCAACTCAAAATGACGATTGCTTCTGTCTCAGGAAGAACCGATCCAGCTACTATTAATTCTTTAGTAAATCACCTTCCAGCTAAGGATTCAAGACATTTGAGAAAGATATACGCTCAGGCGGTCCCAAATGTCAGCATGGCGCAGACTTTTGAATGCTCCCATTGCAATCACGAAGGTGTAGTGGAGGTTCCGCTTAACGCGGAGTTTTTTTACCCTAAGTGATGAATACATCCAAAACGTCTACGAAGAGATGTTTCTTTTAAAATATCACGGTGGATGGTCTTTCATAGAAAGTTATAATCTACCAATTCAAATTCGTAGATGGTTCTTGAACCGACTCGCAAAACAGTTTGAACAAGAAAAGAAAGAGATGGAAAAGAATTCTAAAAAGAAACCTAATTCACGATAAAACCGAAAGCAAATCGTTTTCGGTTTTATTTTTTTAAAAACTATTTAATATATAAAATGAAAGGATTTAATATGCTCCTGAATGAAGACCAAATCGTTGAAATGGAGATTGACTTAGAAGAGCTTAAGAAGAACAAGCTTGACGAAAGTTTTCTTTCAATGTTCGGCAGCGCACTGAAGCTCCTTATGGGGTATATGTTTGGTCCCCCTCAACCTCTCTCTCGCAGGTACAGAGTCAAGGGCAAGAAAGAAGACATCGAAGCCCTTGCCAGAACTCTCGGAAGAGAGAAGAGATATCTTGAAGTATTAAAGAAACATGGACTTGATGATCCAAAAACATTTAAATCAAAAGCTTCTTTGGATAAAGCAATAAAAGGTTTCGAAAAAGGCACAGGTCTCAAGTGGCCATTTAAATAAGGGGGTGATATTAAATGGCACAATTTGATGATTATAAAAAAGCCCTCGAAGATGCTGGTGTTGCGGCAGAGAAAATCAAAGAAGTCATGGAAGAGCTTGATGATACAGCAGAAAAAACTGTTGATACTCTACAGATAGAACTTGCGTTACTAGAAGATAAATTGGCAAAAGCTAAAGCGCTCGTCCAGCAACAAGAACTTCAAAGAGATATCCAAGAGAAACTTCTTGAGATTGAAGTATCTCAAGGCAGAGCCACTAAAGAACAACTAGAGGCTTTGAGGCAAATTAATGCGACAACAGAAGAGGTCGCAGACAGATTTGATAACATATTTGATTCTCTTACAGGCGTAAATTCAAAGCTGGAAGGCTCGCTCTTTGCCGAGATGATGAAGCCAGGCGGTATGCAAGGCTTAATAGATTCTTTCCAGAGAACCTTTACAGCCACAAACATTCTCGCATCTGGTCTTTCAAAAGTCGTTGAAATGTCGGTAGCGCTTTCCTTGGCAACGGATAGTGTCTTAGTTGAATTTAATAGAGCAACAGGCGCTTCCAGTTTATATAATAATGAAATTATGGCATTAGAGCAAAACATGTATCAGCATGGCGTCGGAATCGATAATGCTGCTTCTGCTTATGCCAGCTTAGTTTCTAATGTTACCTCTTTTAATAATATGTCGGCTTCAACAAGACAAGATATAGCAGAAACAACTGCTCTTCTTGACAAGTTTGGTGTAAGCGCCGATTCAACTGCTCAAAATATTCAGTTAATGACTTCGGTTATGGGACTGAGTGGCGAAGAGGCTGCTGCGACTTCGAGGCAAATGTTTACTCTTGCCCAGTCGCTTGGTATGCCTCCTGCTGAAATGGCAGCAGCTTTCCAGAGCGCAGCACCACACATGGCTAAGTTTGGTTCTACGGGTGTTGAGGTGTTCATGGACGTTGCTGCCGCAGCCCGTGAAGCTAACATGTCGGTTGACCAGCTTTTAAGAATAACAGAACAATTTGACACCTTCGAAGGTGCTGCCCAAGCCGTTGGAAAGCTGAATGCTATCCTTGGTGGTCCTTTCTTGAATTCATTGGAAATGGTTACAGCTACAAACCCTGTTGATAGAATGAGAAATCTATCTGATGCTATCGCTGAAGCAGGCTTGAGCTTCGATGAAATGGGATACTACGAAAGACAGGCAGTTGCTAACGCAGCAGGCTTACAGGATGTTAGTGAGTTGGCGCTTGTAATGGCAGGAGAGTTCGATAATCTAAGCAACAGCATGGCAAACATGTCTCAATCTGAACTCGTAGAACTTCAGAAGCAGAGTTCCGACTTCAATACTCTTGCCGATAAGATGACTCAAATTATGAGAACCTTGGCACTTCAATTCCAGCCAGTTGTGGAGTTTATAAAAGAAGCAGCGGATTTGTTCTTGTATCTCAATAAGCAAACAAATGGTCTCTTGCCTTATTTGGTCATCGCCGCCGCCGCCATTGGCGCTCTTGCTTTGGCATTTATTACGATTACGCCACAGATTGCTGCCACCGCAGCCGCCCTTGGTTTGATAGCGCCAGTCGCCGCCCCCGCCGCCGCTGGTTTGGCTGCGATGTCCCCAGTTGTTGCGGCAGCAGGATCAGCCATGGCAGTCGGCGCTCCTGGTATTTTAGCATTTGGCGCTGCGTTCCTTATGCTTGGTCTTGGTGTCGGTCTCGCAGCCGCTGGTATGGCGCTCTTCGTCCTGTCTATGACTCAGCTTTTTAGTGTGGCAACACCAGATCAAATGTTGGCATTCGGAGCATCGCTAATTATGATTGGAGTTGGTATGCAGGCTCTTGCTGCTGCATCGCTATTCTTAGGTCCGGTTCTTCTTCTTTTGACAGGGCTTAGCGCCGCTCTCCTTGGTGTTTCTTACGCAGTCAGTCTAATGAACTTTGAAAACCTTCTTCCTTTGACAGATTTGTTCCAGGCTATCGCAACAATTGTAACTGGTGAAATGGATAACTTGACAGAAACGATTGAAGCGGTTACAAATATGGCAGACGCTATTAGTAACGTTGATGACGCAAGGAAGATAGTTGCCGTAAGACAGGTCATAGATTCGATAAATGGAAGACCGCCAGCCCCTGCTGCCGCCACTCCTGCCGCCCCCGCTCCTGTTGCTGCTGGAGGAAATAGACAACCAATCTACTTAAGAGTAGAGCTTGGTAATAGACATTTTGATCAGTATGTTGGCGAGCTTGTTAACGGAATGATTAATCCATTCGGATAAGATAGAGATTTAAAATGCCAGAATATAAAAAAACCCCATCACCAAAACCAAATTTTGGAATCGTCTCTGGAAATCCTCGTTCCACCACGGCGCAAAGAGGATACTTTTCAGATGCGACAGATACTTTGGCAAATGGATCCCAGTATTATATTCAATTTGAGTATATTCATGGAGACCCATCGGTTCGCTTTGTTTCTTTCAAAGCATTTTTGACAAGCTTTCAGGATAGCATTTCATCAGCCTGGAACGAAGAAGCGGTTTATGGTAGAAATGATCCGATTTACACATTTCAAGGAAACAAGAGAACCGTGACAATAAGCTGGGATGTTCCAGCAGCAAGTGTCTCTGAGGCAGAACAGAATCTAGCAAGAATGTCAAAGATGATGAGGTTCCTGTATCCATCTTATAAGACAACAGGAGATGCTTCTTCGATTTCAAAGCCACCGCTTCTAAGAGTTAAATTCACCAACTTGGTTAAGAAGGACGATGTAACAGGCTTACTAGGGAAATTGAATGATTTCTCTTTCGAGCCAGACATTGAGTCAGGATGGTTCCAGACAAATGTTGCCGAGCTTTATCCAAAACTGTTAAGATGCTCCTGTACTTTCGATGTAATTCACGAACAGCACTTGGGGTGGAATGACGGAAATGGCTTGTGGGAGAGAAACGTTCAAAACACAGAAGACCAATCAAAGATAAGCAAAGAAGATGCCGAAAGGCAATCTTGGCCATACATGCCATACGGAACTTCTGCTGATAGAGTTCAGATTAATCCGAACAACACAAACGGTACAAATACAGTAAATCCGGGACCACAAACAACAGATCCAAATGCTGAGCCAAACCAAGGAAGGCGAACACCATCCAAAAATTCTACTGTAAACGCTCAAGGGACAACTAAGTCTAACGAAGTGAAAAATCAGGAAACAACCAATCCGACAGAAAGGGACGAGCAAGTTGAAGCCACAGAAGTTAATAGACAAGAAGAAGAAGCTCGTCAACAAACAGCACTGAACAACAGGTAAGAACATGGGAAATAGATACGACAACAGGATTATAAGAACCAATGCTCAAGAGATTCACAAAGATCTTTTGGAGAAAAGAGGCTTGCGAAAGGTAAAGCAATATACAACGCCTACCTTGAACGATATTACTGCGCAAGAAAGAGCATCACTTCAAAGAGTCGAGCATGTATGGAAGATTGGAGACAGGCTTTATAAGCTCGCAGCACAATACTATGGAGACCCAGAACTCTGGTGGCTTATTTCGTGGTACAATCAAAAGCCAACAGAAAGTCACTTTAAGATTGGAGATGTTGTTTTAATACCGCTCCCGCTTGAAGAGGTCAGTTATCTATTTTATAAATCAAAGAACAAGAGGAATAGTTAATGGCTAAGCCTTGGAAGGAATCCCGATGGGGAGCATACGATCCGCTCGCTTTTGGTTATTCAAATCGCCAAGAGACCGGATATCTTGATGACATACCAACGGCAAGTCCCGCTCATATTGGAACTTTTCTTAATCGCTCTCAGATTGATTTAATCTTTAGAGAAGATTTGTGGGGATCTGTTAGATCTGTCAAAGATCTGGAAAAGATCCTCCCAGGAGCCATTAATCGAGTCTCTGGTGGTGATGAGAGGACGGCGCAAGAATTAAACTTACCAGAGAGCTTCTACGGTGAATTTGTTAAGATATGCGAAGAGATTCGCGGAAAGTGTAATTTTGAAACACTCGCAGAGTTGGGTGAAGTATACCGCAGGTATTATTATAAAGAAACGTTGGCTTATAAAGATAGCAGTGGAAAGTATTACTTAGATAAGCCATCTGGAGTAGAAACTGAACCTGTAGAGACTGCCCCTGTTGGAAATACATTTTTAGATTTTGACGGTCGAGATTTCAACAATCTTATGGCTGTCACGGGTTTACAAGAAGGCGCTTATAGATCACTAGCGGATCGCACGAGTCGCACTGCCTTCTATAGTCCACTTCCAATTGATGGGAATGGCTCTCCGCTATGGAGCGGCAATGCCCTTCAGCAGGCTTCCGGACGAGGAAACTGGGGATACGGCTATGGTCCACAGTATGCCTTGATGTGGCAGTTTGCTCAAACAACCACATATAGTGATTTGGTAGAAAGGCTAACCACAACTACTACCGCAGATGGCACCGAAACGGGAACAAGGGTGGCTGGCACTACTCTCGGTCGCGTTAATTCTGCATTTGATTATCAAAGGCTCAAGGCAGCAGGAAAACAAGAAGAAATAGATAAGGCAAACGCTGCCGTAACTGCTGCCGCTGCGGCTCAACGAGCAGGTGCTGATGTTGAAGATCTGACAGAAGAGGACATCAGACAAGCAATTGTGTTTGAAAATCAAAGACTTCTCGCACAAAACATTGGTCAACTTGCGGACGCAAACATACGTCGTGGATATGCCAAAGAGAAATACAAAAGATCTTACATGGTCGACGGCGATCCCTATAAGTTAATTAACCTCCTCACGTTAAGAGAAAACGCTGCTGACTTTTCAAAGATAACAGTTCCTCAAGCTTCGGCGCTTGTTCCAAAGATTAGTCTCTATAAGGTGCTTTATAAAGATACTGGAGACTATGACGGCGAAACGCCAATACTTTTCAAAACATTTCTTGACCTCCAGGGCGAAAAGGATAAATCTGGAATAGAAAAAATACTAGGCGGCGCTCGTTCTGGTGTCGGTATTAAGTCTTTTGAATGGGAGCTTAATGGAACAAACATCGCAAATGTGAAGAGCGACATTACGGCAAAACTCGTTTTGTATTTCCAGAACTTTGATGATCTTTTACAAACCAACGAAAATGGGTTCAAGTATGTTGACCTTTTGGTTCGACCATCCAAAGAGGATCTTGAGGACGACAGTTTGGATACCAAAGAGACAGCAGATTTTATTAATGCTGACACGAGAGAGTTGGATCCAAAGTTTTATGAGATAAAAGCAGAAGTTGGCTGGGCTTATAATGAGTCATACTTGGGCGACCCAGCGAAGAAAAGAGCTTTCCAGAACGCAGTTAAAAGCCAGAAGCATGTATTTTTCTTGACTCTTGTTGATCATGAGTTTGAGATTAATCAAGATGGGACATTCATGCTGACAATCAATTATCGAGCAAGATTGGATGGCATGTTGAATGATGTCCGCGCCGATGTTTTGATGACGGAAGAATCAAAAAGAAAGATATCTGAACTTACAGATAGGCTCGATGATGCTAAAAAGAAAGATCCCGAACGAGAAAAAAGAATAAAAGAACAGATAAAACAAGTAAAAGATGAACAAAGACACGCGAGCAACGCAGATATACTTAATAAATTGCTTGTTCAAGAAAAGATTTTCATGGGATATTACGATAAAGACACTCTGCGAAGTGTTGGATATGACCTTGCCAAGCTTGATGCAAAAACATTAAATCTTACGACAGATGGGCTGCCAACATCAGCAATGAGCATGGATTTCGTCAGAAGGCTTACGGATAGTGCCAAATCTCAAGCTGATGCTGACGCTGCGAAAGCTCGTGGCGCACTGATTGTTGATGAAGATAAGTGTGCTGCCACGACTCTTTCGCCTGGGGAACTCCTCGGCGGCACCATCGCCGCCGCATCCGGCATTGGCATCATCGCAGGAGCCATCGGACTCGTCGCCGACTCGGAAGGGACTTCCAATATTGCCGGTCAGATTGTTGGTGGTGTCGCAACTGCGGGTTCCGCAGTCGTGAATTTCTTCGGAGGCTCATCTCCTGATGAAGATGAGTCTCCGGATATACAAGAGATTGATCCTGATGAATATAGTTGCTTTGGAATCGGATACGCATCACAAACAGGAACAGAAGTTTATCGCAAGCCAAAATCTTTGGATGATACTGAACAACTTGGTTTATATGAATTTAACGGAAGATATTATATTCCTTATTTTTTCTTAGGAGACCTCATAGACATTGTTGCCCAAAAAGCATTAGATGTTTTGGCGGCAGATGAGGATAGCTCTCCTGGCATGTTCAGCGACCCGAGAACAAGAAATATTAAGATTATCTTAGGGAGTATCGGAGTTCAAAATCTTTTGAGCGACATCTCTCCTGGTCGCAAGATTGTCAACATCGGAGACGTTCCTGTGTCGATTGATATGTATCGAGACTTCTGGGCTAGAAGGGTGACAAAGAAACAAAGAGAAACTTATAGCTTAAATCAATTTATCAAAGATTGCCTGGAAGAGTTTGTTTTAGACGCAATTGGGTATCAAGAGTTCGACGGACAAAGAAAACAAATGTTCCGAGTAAAAGATGCAACGATATCGTTGCCAGCCAAAATGGATGGAGGCTCGCCTTTAGATCCTGTTTATAATAGGATAAAAGAGACAAATGGTGATAAGTCTACAGGTCTTACGGCTGGGGTTAGCGCAGGCGATGGCGAAATAAGAAAGCTCAATGTAACCGATACTCTGACATTCGGATCCAGAATAAATATCGATGCCCTAAAAGACCCAACACCGCTCCTGAAAATTGGAGAAGCCAGATTCACAGCAGAAGATACATTCCAGTATAAGGTTTTCTACATTCAGAATGTCTTATCTTCAAACATGAGAGGAGACAGAAGAGAGGATGAATCCAACGGTATTATGCATTTGGGTCTTGGTGAAAATAAGGGACTTGTAAAGCAAGCAAGTTTCTCCAGGTCCGACCTCCAAGGTCAGCGCGAACAAAGGGTCGTCGAAAGAGACAGGTTAGACCCTCTCAGTCATCTCGCCGATATATACAATGTAAACTTTACTATGTTCGGAAATACATTATTCTGGCCAGGGCAGTATTTATTTTTCAATCCTATTGGTTTTGGTTCCAGATTTGGAAGTCCATTGAATCCAAGATCTATATCCAGAGTCATGGGTCTTGGAGGGTATCATACGATTGTTAAGGTTTCATCCTATATTGAGGCAGCAAAGTTCGAAACGAGTGTCGAAGCACTTTACGAAACATCCGGCGGTGATAAGTCCGAACTCGCCCAGACTCAAGTCGAGGGTGCAGAATCTAACGACTCAGGAAACATTCAATCCGCTCAAGCCTCTCAGCCCATAGCGGCACAATCAAACACTGGCGATATCAACAAGAAGGGATAAGATGGCAAAGGAAGAAACAAACATAGAAAGAATTAGACAAAGAGCAAGAGCCAATAATAATCTTGGCTCAAGGGATCTTTTTGATCAGAGATTGACTTATTCCGCATTCGCTTATGAAAACGTTAGAGAAGAAATAAGACCAGTTATAAAAGATTTCAATCGAGATGAATTCATTCTTTACGGAAGAGTGGACAAGAATTACAGAGCAGTTACAGTCAAGCAATCTTCTCTGGTTGCCATACCGGACACAGATGAACAGCTTGCTTTACCTTTTGTCGCCACTGCGATAACTGAATTCATAAAGCAAGTCAAGATTGACCTAAATAAACAAAAGTTGGCGAGATACCCATTCTTCAGAAATTTAGAAGTCGTGAGATCTTATGTCCCATATGATTATGTTCAAATTGATATGCTTAACCGCGCATTTGATGCTTTCTTGTATTCTCAAAGAGGCTTAGGCAAAGCGAAAGATATTATGAATATCGACATCTTTATTCAAAGGTTCGTCAACTTTCTTATGGAATATGCTCAAGAAAACCCGCTATCCTCTCAGGCATTCATCACATCAAGATTCTACGATATGAGTTGTAGTGGTCTGTGTATTGACTTTCGAGATGACAGCTTTTCGGATGACTCTGTTAAGATGGCACTCATTGACTCTCCTCACTTTGACTATTACGCAAGCCTCGCGGCAAAGTTCGGCTTCTATGTCGACAAGAACATGCCAACCAGGCTTGTTAGTAATCTTTCTTCCTCAGCAACAAAGAAGTTTATTTTGGCGACAGGTCAAACCAATCCTTCTCCTACCAACGTTTTTGTTCAAAACTACAATACGGCTTATAGAAAAGACATTGAAATATTCAAGAACTTTATGTTTATTAGTTATCGACGTTATGCGACAACAAGACCGACGGTCAATGAAGCATTCGTACAAGACGGGAATCTCTTCACGAGATATCGCCAGAGAGAATTCGAGTTGGCAGCCGAGTATGAGAAGAAATATACAAGCGAATTTTGGACAGACTTCTACGTCAAGCTAAGAAATGTCGAGTCTCAACTTGGCTTTTCCGAGAATCAAATCCGAACGATCACAAATAATGCTATTCAAGTTGAAAAAAGTATTGACAGATTGGCTTCTTTGAATTATATTAACAGGGTGTTTATGGATATCCCTATCAAAGAGGGCTCCTCGAACGATAGAATATATCGAAATTATCTTCGCGGCATGACAGAGATGCCATTCGAAAACTACCCAGAATACCTTAAAGAAGTATACAAAACGAGGTAAGGTTGCTCTTCCAGACTCTTGATGAAAAACAAGAATGCGTTGGGATTTATTGCGGTGATGAGTTGATTTTTAATCAACCTCTTCCCGAAAATCTTTCTCATACTTGGTCTTATTCGGCTTTCTTGGCTGACTTGGACGTAGAGTATGCCAAGCTCTATTGCGGCTCTCAAACGCTGGATGACGCATGTCCTGAGTCACTTAGAGACCAGTGGGACGATGTTAAAGAAAGGCTGCTCGCTTTCCATAAGTCCTTGCGAACAGCAAAGATTGATCTTTCTCAAAATTGCTTTTATGATTTGGTTCCGCAGCGATTTTTGATTGAGTATTGTTATGTTCGAAACCTTATAACAGATTGGGTTTTCCAGAACTTCGAGAAGCCAAAGAACTATGATTATATGCTTGATCTCACAAAAGAGATTGACAGAATCAAACACACAAAACTTAAAATCGACTTAAAAGATCTCAATATGGTAAAGCGAGACCATCGAGATTTCGCAAAGAAGATTCGCAAACTTAACCCTTATTGTCATTTCAATATCAACGGAACAAAAACAGGAAGGTTAACAACTACAAAGGGAAGCTTTCCTATTCTCACATTCAAACACGAATACAGAAGCATTCTCAAACCAAGCAATGATTTCTTTGTTGAACTTGACTTTAACGCAGCAGAAATCCGAACTCTTCTCTCACTCCAAAACAAACCACAACCACAAGAAGATATCCACGAGTGGAACATAAAAAATGTTTTCAGCGGAAAAGAAACCCGAGAAGAGGCTAAGCAGCGTATTTTTGCTTGGCTATATAATCCCGAGAGCACAGATTATGCCTGTGAAAGAGCATATGACCGAAAAAATATCTTGACAAAATACTTCTCAGGTGATAAGATTATAAACGCATTCGGAACAGAAATAGAATCAGAAAAGCGAACGGCTCTCAACTACATTATCCAAAGCACTTGTGCTGAAAACGTTTTAAGGCAGATGATTAAAGTCTCAAAGGCTCTTCAAGGCAGCAAATCATATGTCGCTTTTCCTATTCACGATTCGATTGTGATAGACTTTTCAATGGAAGATGGGGACAAATTGAAGGAACTAGTGAAAATCTTTTCCCAAACAAAGCTTGGCGATTTTATGGTGAACATTCGCGCAGGAAAAGACTTTGGCAACCTAAAGGACATCGAGGTTTGAAATGAATATTGTAGGACTCGGTGGCGCAGGTTGTAACATTGCTGATGCTTTTTCACAGTATCCGCAATACAATGTCTTTAAGATAGATGTAGACATTTCAGGCGAGCGATGCTATGGGGTTCCAAAGCTCTCTGGAGCAGAGGAGTATGAGAAGCACTCGTTTCCAAAGCTGGACAGCTTCTTCGGAGAAATAAGAAAGAATAAAGAAGAAGTTATGTTCATTGTCGGTGGCTCTGGAGAGATTTCCTGTGCTTCCCTTAAGATTCTCCAGAAACTAAAAAGAAATGACATTACCGTAGTTTATATCCAACCAGACCTTGGTATCCTAAATGAGCGACAAAAGATGATTGAAAGCCTTGTTCGAGGAGTCTTTCAGGAGTACGCAAGGTCGGGAGTATTCAAAAGACTTTTTCTAATTTCAAATCAAGCTTTAGATAACATGCTCGGCGGAGCACCAATTATTGGTTATTACGATACCTTGAATGAGCTTCTTGTATCTTCTATCCATATGATCAATGTATTCGAAAACACAAAACCTCTTGTGGGCAGTCCAAACTTCGGGAAAGAAACTCACAGAATTGTTTCCCTTGGTATGCTCATTATGGAAGAGAATATAGAAAAAATGTTTTTTAACATTGACAACTCCCGATCAAAATGTTATCTTTATAGCATAGCCGAGGAAGAACTCAAAACCAACAAGGAGTTGTTCTCAAGGCTTAAGTTTCAAGTCAAATCTAAAGAAGAGGAGAACCTTGAAGTTTCGTTCGCAATATATCCAAATGATTTTGGGCGCAATATTGCGTACATTGTTGAGAAGACACCATACACACAAAACTAAAATGGCAGAGCAGGATATTTGCTGACTCTGTACTTAACCAATCAGTAGGAGAAAACAATGGCACTTGATATTAGTAAGATTAGGCAACGACTCGAAGAAGCAAAGGGAAATAACAAGTCTAATGGGACTTATTTCTGGCGACCCCAGGATGGAACCCAAGACATTCGCATCATCTCTCCAGAAGATGGCGATCCCTTCAAGGATTACTGGTTCCACTATAATCTTGGAGCAGAAAACCGTGGTGGTGTTCTGTGTCCCAAGAAGAATCACGGTGAGGATTGTCCAATCTGTGATTTCAAGGACCAGCTTTGGAAGGAATTTAATGAGAGTCAAGACCCTGATACCATGAAAATGGCAAAGGATCTGAGCCCTCGCCAGCGATTCTTTTCTCCTGTTGTCGTTCGCAGCGAAGAAGATAGCGGCGTTCGAGTCTGGGGATATGGAAAAGAAGCTTACACTTCGCTTCTGAATCTTGTTCTTAATCCAGAATATGGTGACATTACAGACACCGAAGACGGCACCGACCTTACCCTTACATATGGTAAGCCACCAGGTGCAAACTACCCAAAGACAACTCTGACTCCTCGTCGTCGCTCGTCTCCTCTTAGCGAAGACAACTCTCGGACCCGAGAGCTTATTGGGAGTATTCCAGAATTTGACAAGCTTTTCGTTCAAAAGAGCCAGGACGAAATCCAAGGCATTCTGGATAATTTTATGAGTTCTTTGGATGGAGCAGCCGTAGAAGATGCAAACCCCCAAACATCTTCTTCCGAAGCTCAGACTGATGTGAGCGCAGTATTCAACGAGCTTATGAACTCGTAAGCCACATCAAACCGCAGGGGGGCATGGGTTCAAAGATGCCCCAACACTTACCATGAGAAATACATGACAAGCAAGACACCACTTAGATATCCAGGCGGCAAGTCTCGTGCCGTTAAACATATTCTTCCACATATTCCTGAAGATTGCGAAGAACTTTGCTCGCCTTTTCTTGGTGGTGCATCGGTGGAGCTTGCTGTTGCCGCAAGGGGGACGAAGGTATACGGATATGACATCTTCGTCCCTCTTGTTTGGTTTTGGCAAGCATTGCTTAAAGACCCAGATCATTTAGCCGAACTCTCAGATTCTTTCAGGGTTGAGAAAGAATACGAGCACCAAGGAAAGATCGAGAAGAAAAGAGGTCTTCCTCCAGAGACTTTCCGTGAATTTAGGAAAGAGATAAGAGAGGAAATAGAAAAAGAAAATCCTCAGTTCAGTTTTGACTTGGCAGCAAAGGTCTATGCTATCAATCGGTCAAGCTTTTCGGGCGCAACCCTATCAGGCGGTTTCTCAAAAAGAGCTTCTTATGCTCGCTTCACGGATAGCTCTATCGATAGAGTGAGAGACTTTCATCAGCCAAACTTATCAGTAGAACAAATGGATTTCAAAGAATCTATTGCCAAACATCCTGATGCTTTTCTTTATTTAGATCCTCCCTATATGTTTGACAAGGAGTGGATCCCAAAGCACACTGATGAGAGAACAGGAAAGGTTATCGAAGGATACTGGATGGATAGAGACAAGCTATACGGCAAGGACGGAGACCTCCATTCCAGCTTTGACCATAAAGGTCTTTATGATATTCTTAGCCAAAGAGGCAACTGGGTTCTTTCATACAACAACACTCCAGAAATAAGAGATTTGTATAAAGATTATGAAATCATTGAAGCCCGGTGGGCATATGGAATGAAAAACGTTACAACTAAAACGATGGGTAAGTCATCAGAAATACTAATTATAGGGTGATGAAAATGAAAATTAGAATGCCAAAAAAGAATAAACTCTCTGAAGCCAAGGGAGACAACCTAAAGGCTGCCGTTGAGGCAATCGAGAACGAAGGCTATGAGCACGAGGTGAGGGGGAACACCATCAAGATTCTCGATGACAATCGTCAGGATGCTTTTGATAAAATGCAAGACATCCTCAGTCGTATGGGCTTTGAGCACGATCCTTTGAGGGGCGGATCCCTTGGTAGATTGCAAAAGCTGGACCGCACAGATGGAAATGTGTATGTTCTTTTCAAACCAAAGTCCAGAACCCGCGCAGCAACAGCAGGTATGGACTATGAAGAAAAGCTTGCAACAGCAGCAAAAGAACTGGGTCTTGAAGCCGCCACCGCTGGTGCCGGACATGGCTCTGATCTTACGTTGACTGGCGACAAAGGGGAAATGAAAATAGAAGTCAAAACCACACTCGGTGCTGATTTCGGACAATTCACAGCACAATATGACCCAGCATCTGGAACTTGGGAAACGAGAAAGACAAAGCAATTCTTAAAGAACGCAGAGATATTCCAGCCACTTTTCGATGATTATCTTGTTGACTACCTTAATCAGAACTGTAAGCTTCCTGTTGGTGATCCAAGGCTTCAAGTAAGCAAACGCGATAGGATTTATGGTATCCGTCCTTCCTTGACTACTGGCGAGTTAAAAAGAGAACTTGATAACGAATGGTTTGACGGAAAGTCAGATTACAAAGTTGCTTTCGACTTTGATAGGATTGACAACTATTATGCTGACAAGGGAGATGAGTACATTCAAGTAGGAAAGAAAGGTTTATATGCTCTTACTCCCGAAGCAGCAGCAAAGCTGGACGTTCCGCTCTTTTCTGAGTCTGGCTTGGGTTCTTATATGAGATTTAGAATCAAGCCTCATGCCGGAAGAAATGGTCGCATGAGCTTTACTGTGGCTGTAAAGCTGCTCGGAAAACTGCAACCATCAAACATGTCTCTGAATAATCCAGAAGACATTCAAAAAATAAAAAACATTTTATAGCTTGACATTTGGGTTAAGCTTGTTATAATATACACCAACTTGGAGAAATGAATGGCAAAAGCAAAGGCAGGCAAGCTTTCACTTGCTGATATACAAAAGAACATCAATAAAAAAGCGGGTATGAATGTCGCTCACAATTTGAACGAGGCAAACCCAACAGAAGTGAAGCAATGGATTCCAACTGGCTCTCGCTGGCTTGATTCAATTATTTGTAAAGGTCAATATGCAGGAGTTCCAGTCGGAAAGATTGTAGAAATCGCAGGCTTGGAAGCAACCGGAAAGTCTTATATGGCTGCGCAAATTGCCGCCAATGCTCAAAAGCAAGGAATAGATGTTGTCTACTTTGACTCCGAATCAGCTATTGATCCTAGTTTTCTGGAACGAGCAGGCTGCAATCTAGACAACCTGCTTTACATCCAGGCAAAGTCTGTTGAATTTGTTCTTGAGACGATTGATGATCTTTTGAAAGTTGATAACCAGTTCCTGTTTGTTTGGGATTCCTTGGCTCTAACTCCAGTTGAACAAGAAGTCCAAGGCGACTTTGATCCTATGTCTCAGATGGCAATGAAGGCTCGTGTTCTTGCTCGTGCGATGTCTAAGCTTACAATCAACATCGCCAACAAGCAAGCTACTTTGCTCGTCCTGAATCAATTGAAGACAAACATTACCAGGGTTGCCGCAGAGGCAATGACAACACCATACGTCACTCCTGGCGGAAAAGCTATGGCTTATGCTTATTCTTTGCGAATCTGGCTTACTGGTCGAAAAGCAAAAGCAAGTTATGTGCTAGATGATAATGGTTTCCGCATCGGCTCGGAAGTCAAGGTCAAGCTAGAAAAGTCTCGCTTTGGAACGGCTGGTCGTCAGTGCAACTTCCGTATTCTCTGGGGGACTGATGATGCCGCAATCCAAGATGATGAATCTCTTTTTGACGCAGTGAAGGGTTCGAGCAATATTCTTCAATCTGGTGCTTGGTATACACTAGTTCACGATGACGGGCAGGAAGAAAAGTTCCAAGCCACTAAATGGGTTGAAAAGATGCATGATGATAAGTTCCGACAACGTGTTTATCAAATTATGGACGAAGAGGTCATCATGAAGTTCCATACTCGTGAAGGAAACGCAGAAGACTTCTATGATAACGATGACGATGCTCAAGTCGAAGAAAATACTTTTGCTGTTGAATAAAAACGAAAGCTTATCGTCTACTTAGGAAAAAGGAGCGAACGCTTATGTTGACCAAGATTTTTACAATGATTATTTTCCTGCTGATGTCCTCTGTGGCAAGTGCCCACGGACCAACTGGACACCGACATATCCAGCAGCACGTTCAGTGCGATGAACGTTTTATTCATATTCCTGGTCAATACGATACTTTCGGTCGCTGGATTCCAGGAACAACTTTCTACGGAATTCAATGCTGGGACTCGATGGGGAATATCATTTCTCAAACCCCAATCACCAGACCTGCTGTTCGCCAGCCTGTTTTCATTCCTCGCCGCCCACCCGTTAGGGTCGTGGTGGTTCCGAGAGTCAGGATTCCTCCTGTTGTTCGCCGTCCTCCTGTCCGTCCTCCTGTCCGTCGATCTCCACCTCCCCGAACTCGACGAGCACCGCCACCTCGGCATCGAAGAACAACTCCGCGAACAAACCGCCGATAAGAAGCTTTTTTAGGATTCCTCATACTATTTGTTAGTATGGGGAGTCAATCGTCAAAAGCAAAATATGAAAAGATGGTTTCTGAGTTGGGATACCTTGAAGCTGACTTAGAGTATCACCAGGCTATTATGAACGAAAGCCAAATAGCTTTTGAGGAAGCCCTCGATGAAACAGCGAAAAAGAAAGGTGTTAATCTAAACAGAGGTAAGCCAAAGTCAAAGAAAGGTCCACCTCCTCAGAGAAGCACCAAGAAGAACAAGAAGAAGAAACCAAGAAAGAAAACAAAAGATCTTTACAAGAAGATCGCAAGTGCTGCTCACCCAGACAAGCTTCTTGATTGCTCTGATGAGGAAAGAGAAAGAAAGAAAAAGCTTTTTGTGGAGGCTTCCAAGGCACTTGAAGAAGACATGGTTTTGACTCTCCACAGACTTGCCAAAGAAGTTGGCATTGATCCGGGTGACCTTGACGATGAAGACCTTGAAATGTTTAAAGTTCAAATCGAAGAACTAAAAACAAAAATTTCACAACTAGAGTCAACTTGGATATGGGCTTGGATCAACGCCGAAGAAGAGCAACAGAAAGACCACATCATAGAGAAATTTTTAGAATCACTCTTGACAGCACAGCAACAAGAAGATAAGATAGAAGAACACGGAGAAGAAGATGAAGAAGAGGCTGCTGGTAATTGATGCTCTTAATGCTTATTTCAGGGCTTACATCGTAAATCCCAGTCTTTCTACCAGCGGTCATCCAATTGGCGGCTACAAGGGCTTTATTGGCATCTTACAGAAGCTTTGTAGAGAGATGCGACCTGATGAGATTGTTATTGCTTGGGACGGCGCTGGGGGCTCTGCGAGAAGAAAAACCGTCAATAAGAACTACAAAGAAGGCAGAAAACCCATTCGTCTCAATCGTGGGGTGAAGAATCTCACAGAAGACCAAGAGATGCACAACAAGGTCTGGCAACAACAGAGGCTCATGGAGATGCTTAACTATTGTCCAGTAATCCAGTTAATGGCTGACGGCACAGAAGCAGACGATATTATTTCTTATGTCTGTCAACATCACAAATATGAGGGTTGGCAAAAGATTATCGTATCCAGTGACAAAGACTTCTTCCAGCTTTGTGACGATGAAACAGTCATCTACAGACCAATTCAGAAAACCTTTGTGAACAAGCCAAGGATTATTGAAGAGTTCGGTATCCATCCGGAAAACTTTGCCCTTGCTCGTGCTATCGCCGGAGACGCCTCTGATAATCTTGAGGGAGTTTCTGGCGTTGGTCTGAAGACAATTTCCAAAAGAATGCCCTTCTTTGTTGATGAAGAGCAGGTGACATTTGATAAGTTGTTCGAGCATTGTAAGAACGATAACACAAAATTAAAAGCCTTTACCTCCATTGTGGAATCCGAAAAGATCATAAAAGAAAACTACAAAATCATGCAGTTGTATACACCAAGCATCTCTGTTGACGGAACAATGAGAATTGATTACGCACTTGAAAACTTTGAACCAGAACTTAACAAAACAGAAATTATTGCAAGAATACAGAAAGATGGCTTCGACAAATACAACTTCGATGACCTCTTTGCGACCTTCAAAAGAATCATAAAAAATCATTGACAGAGCAAAATAATCGTGTTATATTATTGAGCACTTGGAGCATAGATGTCAAAAGAAGACTTTAGCCAATATGGAAAAAGTTTTCAAGAAAGCTTATGTCATTTGATTTTGTTAGATCGTCCGTTCGCGGACCAGATCTTTGAAGTAATGGACATCAACTTCCTTGAACTAAAATACCTTCAGACTTTTGTTGAGCTTGTGGTGAACTATAGAGAGAAGTTCTCTGTTCACCCTTCTCAAGAAATTATGAAGTCAGTCCTGAGAACACAACTTGAGAAATACCCAGAGGCTATCCAAGAACAAGTTCGCCATTACTTCGCGAGGATTCACAAGTCTGACCCAGCAGATACTGAATACATCAAGCACACTTCTCTTGACTTTTGTAGGAAGCAGAAACTCAAAGAAGCAATGCTCAAGTCTGTGAAGCTCTTGAAGAAATCTTCTTTCGATGAAATCTCAGATGTAATCAATAAGGCTCTTATTCTTGGTTCTAATTCTGATCTTGGTTATGATTATATCAAGGACTTTGAGAAAAGATTCGAGTTCAAATCCAGAGATCCAATCTCAACAGGATGGCCGGAAGTCGATGCCATTACTCATCAGGGACTCGGAAAGGGCGAACTTGGTGTTGTTATTGCCCCAACTGGTGCCGGTAAATCCATGGCACTTGTTCATCTTGGTGCCCAAGCGGTCAAGGCAGGAAAGAATGTAGTTTATTATACGCTAGAACTATCAGAAACCGTGATTGGTTCTCGTTTTGATAGCTGCATTACAAAAGTGCCACTTAATGATTTGAGGATGTTTAAGGAAGAGATCTACGAAAAGGTCCAAATGATCGAAGGTAAGCTGATTGTCAAAGAGTATCCAACCAAGTCAGCCAGCACAAATACTCTGAAAGCACACCTCGAAAAGTTAAAAAATAGAGATTTTAAGCCCGATATGATTCTCGTTGACTATGGAGATTTATTACGTCCTTCTTCAAATTTAAGGGAGAAAAGGCATGAGTTGGAGACTATTTACGAACAGCTTCGTGGCTTAGCGCAAGAGTTTGAATGCTGCATTTGGACTGCCTCGCAAACAAACAGATCAGGGCTAAACGCGGAAGTTATTACGATGGAATCAATTAGCGAGGCATTCAATAAGTGTTTTGTAGCAGACTTTATCTTTTCAATTTCAAGAACTCCAGAGGACAAGAAGTTGGACACAGGTAGGATCTTCATAGCAAAGAATAGAAACGGCGCAGATGGTATCGTCTTTCCAATCAAGATGAGCACCAGAAACGTCTCTATCGAAGTTTTGGCTTCCACAGGCGAAAGCATAGGGGAAATCCAACAGGATGCCAAGAAGAGACAAGAGAAAAAATTAGTTGAACTTTACAGAAAGAATAAAAAGGGGAAATAATATGTCAATCAGTACGCTTCAGGAATATACAAGAATCGCAAAGTACGCAAAGTACTTGCCGGATATGCAGAGACGAGAAACTTGGAAGGAACAGGTTAATCGTGTTTTCGATATGCATAGGGAACAGTTCGCCGATATCGAAGGTATCGAGCAGTATATTGCAGAAGCAGAAGCCGCTGTTATGAGAAAGGAAGTGCTTGGCTCCCAGCGCATCCTTCAGTTCGGCGGTAAGCCAATCTTCAAGCACAATGCTCGTGTTTATAACTGTGGCTTTGGTCACATCAATCGAGTCCGCGCATTTCAAGAGTTGATGTATCTTTTGCTTTGTGGCTGCGGTATTGGATTCTCTGTTCAGGAGCATCACGTAGCTCAGCTTCCTCACATTCAAAGAGTCGATAAGTCCGATACGGCAACTTTCGTCGTTCCAGACACAATTGAAGGCTGGGCTGATGCTATTGGTGTCGTTATGACAAGTTACCTTGGAGACAATCCAGACTTCCAAGAGTATTATGGAAAGAGTGTTACGATTGATTACTCTCAGATTCGTCCCGAAGGTGCCCCACTTTCCTCCGGGACAAAGGCTCCTGGACCGGAAGGACTCCGCCGCTCCATCGAAAAGATTCGTGAAGTTCTCGAAAGGAGAGTTGGCACACAAGAGACTACCCCAATCCGACCAATTGATGTCTACGATGTCATTATGCACGCCGCTGATGCTGTTATTTCGGGTGGTGTTCGTCGTTCAGCCACCATCGCACTCTTCTCCCCAGAAGACGAAGAAATGGCTACAGCGAAGACTGGTGCTTGGTTTATGGAGAATCCTCAACGTGGTCGCTCCAACAACAGTGCTCTCTTGGTTCGTAACAAGACAACAAAGGCGCAATTCGATAAGCTTATGAAGAGTGTTCGTGAGTTTGGTGAACCTGGATTTGTTTGGGCAGAAAGCACTGAGATGGGCTTCAATCCTTGTGTTGAAATCGGTCTTTATCCTGTCGATGTTGAAACAGGAAAGTCTGGCTGGCAGTTCTGTAACCTTGCAGAGATCAACGGTAAGAAGGCAAACACACCAGAAAAGTTCTATGATGCTTGTCGTGCTGCTTCTATCATTGGAACTCTTCAAGCAGCTTACACAAACTTCCCTTATGTTGGCGAGACAACAGAGAACATTACTCGCCGTGAAGCACTACTCGGAGTTTCTGTTACAGGATTGATGGATAACCCTGATGTTCTTTTTGACGCCGATGTTCAAAAGCAAGGAGCGGAGATTGTAAAGCAAACCAATGCTCACATTGCTGACATCCTCGGCATTAATCACGCAGCAAGAACCACTTGTGTCAAGCCAGCGGGCTCTACAAGTTGTATTCTCGGAACGGCTTCTGGTATTCACCCACACCATGCTAAGCGATACTTCCGCCGAGTTCAAGCAAACGTTCAAGAAAACCCAGTCCAACACTTCAAGCAGTTCAACCCACGAGCAGTTGAACAGTCTGTTTGGGATCCAAATGGAGTCACAGAAGTCATCACTTTCCTTTGTGAAGTTCCAGTTGGAGCAAAGACAAAGAATCAAATTGATGCTCATAAGCTTCTTGAAAGTGTTAAGCACACTCAACAGAACTGGGTTCTTAACGGAACGAATAAGGAACTCTGTGCTCAGCCATGGCTCTCTCATAACGTTTCCAACACCATTCATGTCCGTGAAGACGAATGGGAATCTGTTGCGGACTACATTTATGAAAACCGCGCACACTTCGCAGGCATCTCTCTTCTTCCAGCATCTGGTGATAAGGACTATCCACAGGCTCCATTCTGTGCTGTTCCTTATCCAACAGACATCTTGAGAGAATACGGAGCAGGATCTTTCTTCGCCTCTGGAATCATCGAGCAAGCTCTCGCAGCATTTGACGGAAACCTTTGGGAAGCATCCAGTTGTCTTCTTGGTATGGGGCAACCAATCGAGGAACTTTCTCCAATCCGCCGTGATTGGGTTACAGCAGCCATTAAGTTTGCCGATAGCCACTTCGAGGGTAACACAAGAAAGATGACTTACTGCTTGAAGGATGTCTACAACCTTAAACTCTGGGAAAAGCTTTCTCAGGAATACCAAGATGTTGATTGGACTCTTATGACTGAAGAAGATGACCAGGTAGACTTTCAACAAGAATCTGCTTGCGCAGGTGGAGCTTGCGAGTTACCTGCTGAATATCTTGAGGCAATTAGGTCCGAGACAATCCAAGAAGAAACTATTTAATATCAGGAGTGCAAAATGAATCCATTTATTCCATGTAATCGCTATGTCCTTATTGAACGCGGAGTTCAGAATAAGAGGCAAAGTTTAATTGAACTGCCGGAAGATGCCTTCCCAGACCAGACTCACGAAAGAGTTATGATCACGGGCGTATCTTCGGGTACCCGCCCACCAATCTCGCCAGGCAACCAGGCAGTTGTTCTTTCTCATATGATTGAGGAAGTTGAGTTTGAGGGTGAAAAGCTTAACTTGATTCTGGAAAACCACATTCTTGGTATCTTCGAAAAGGAAGTTTGACAATGAACACAAAAGAGTTTGCAATGTTGATCAAAGAAATGATCAAAGAAGAGATGGAAAAGAGAAGTGTTTTGCTTGAAACCCCAATTAAGAGCAATGCTGATAAGCTTTTGACAGAAAGCATCAACAAGCTCTTTGCCGGGAAAGAAGATCAAACTAAATAAACACATATTTCATTTCGACAATATTGTAGTTGGCGGGAGTTTGGATGCTTTATTGTATTCTTACTTCACCCACTCTAAGTGTATCTTTGTCAAAGATCGACCTCCTTTCGAGTTTGATAATCTTGACGAGAGTCTAAAAGAAAGATTCGGAGTTGAAACAGAAAGAGAGTTGTGGGAAAGATTAATTTTTTCACTCTCTCTTGAAGGTTTACTCCCTCTTTCTGATAAGGCAGCAACAATCTCGATAACAGATAAAGAAGTAAAAGCCGTAAGTCATAACTCAAGATTGTTCAGGTTTAGTTTTGATAAGATGGTTGTGTTCGATGACGAAGGTGTCTCAGGTCTTCCCTTGAAAGAGGAAACAAAGAATCAGAAAGTGAAGGTCGCCGATTGGTTCCATGTTCGCTCTGGAATGAAACATGACCACTGGCTTTTAGAGTCCGGAGATGACTTTGTAAATCAAATCATCTTTTATCCCTCGAAGAGATACGGCAAACAAAAGCCCGATACAAGAAGAAAAGATCTTGTCTCAGTTTCTTATATCGACGAGAAAGAGTTAAAAGAATTTGATTATTCAAACACAATGGTCAAGTTCAAAGTTGTCGAGATGATGAAGGAAGCAGGAATCAAAGGCGCAAGAAACGGAAGAGACCAGCAAAACCCAGAGAAGTACAAGTACTATGCGGTAAAGGTAGAGCATGTAGAAAGAGAAATCTTACACAAACCTAAAGCCACATTTAAGAAAGATGAGAGATTCGAGTTCTATCCAGATGTAAAAAGTTTGATTTGCGAGAACAAAAGACTTGACAAGATATACAATCTTTTGGTAAAATGATATATACTTATAGGCGTGGGACACCTCAAGGACATTGGCGAATCTTATTTCGAACATATGTATCACGCATCAGCAATCGCTCTTCATCTTATTAAGTGCGGTTCCTGTCAACTAATCCACGCAGTTCTTCCAGATGTCAAGCCGCCTTTCAAATCAGATTTGAACTCAGTGATTGACTTCTTGGAATCTAAAAAGGCGGAGAACAGAAAGAATGCTTAAAGAACCAATTTTTGTAGAGAATAGTAAAGTCCCAGCAATGCTTAGCTGGGTCATCAGAATCTGGGCAATCACCCTTTTCCCATTTGTATTTTGCCGTGGATTGATCGGTGAGGTCACAAGAAGGCATGAGACCATTCATCACAAGCAATATATTGAAACACTTGTGATTGGATTCTTGCTTATTTATCTTATTGATTGGATTCACGGTTTGATTAAGTATCGTAATGGTGCAGTTGCTTATAGACAGATTCGTTTTGAGCAAGAAGCTTACGATTACGAAAAGACTGAGAATTATTTAGAACAAAGAATACCTTTTAAGTGGACGCAGTACAGAGTGTAGTTTGAAGGGAAGTTTTCATTTAGCAGGAATAATACCTGTATCTGGTCAAGAGTTAGATTTTGGAATGGATTGGCACGATTCAATGATGCCAATCGCTCCAAACTATATGGCGGTTGAACGTGCTGTATGGGAATGCTTATGGGCTGGATGCGAGACTATATGGATTGTTTGCGGAGATGATATGTCTCCGCTTATTCGTCATCGCATTGGTGAATGGGCACTTGACCCTGTAAGTGTTGGAAGAAAGGATCCTCGTCCTTCTCACACAAGAAGGCAAGTTCCAATCTATTATGTTCCTGTCCGAGCGAAAGATGTTGGCAAGCGGGATTGTTTATCTTGGAGTGTCATTCAAGGAGTAATCACAGCTTACAGTGTTTCAATGAGATTGAGTCGCTGGGTCGCACCAGAAAGGTATTACATTGCGTTTCCGTATGGAGTCTATGACCCTGAGATTCTTCGAGAACATAGAACAAAGATTTCCAGCAGCAGACCTTTTATGTTGAGGCACCAGGGCAAGACCGTGAAGGATAATGAGTATCTTGGGTTTACGATTGGTCGTGATGACTTTATCTCAGCGCGCCGCGAGATCCGCAAGGGTACGGGTCGGTGGTCCTCGGCGGTGATGGAGGACGGCATATATCCCAGGGCAGCCCTCCCGAAAGAAGAAAGATATTCCGCCAAATTTTTTTCCCTTGACAAAGTATTCCAATCGGTTATAATAGAAGAGGAAAACATAGTTGAAGTGCCTTGGTACTACAACATCTCATCTTGGGATGATTATTGTGATTTCCTAAGCTCAGAAGAGCGAAAGACCGTTAAGAGACCGCACCCGCTTTTTATGAAGTATCACGAATGGAACGAGATAGGAGTTGACGATGAAGAGTAAGACAAAGAAAGAAATCTTGGAAGAATACGAAACTGCCCTTGAGCAGAAGAACAAGATGAAGTGGATGGTTGGTCAAGTTCGCTATGACCTTTATTATTCCAAGCTTGAAGCAAGTGAGAAGAAGAAGATTCTCGCAAAGATTGACCAACTATTGGCAATGTGATGAAACCAGGTGATCGCATTCGCCAAGGCATTAAACCCGATGTTCACATAAAGCCTATTGAGGCAACCGTGATTGAGGTTCTTGAAAAAGGAAAAGGATCTCATATTCCCGAGGGCTTAGGTGTGGTGGTCGAGTTTGAACATATGGGTGAAACCCTTCAACAAACTTGGCCTCTTTGGTGGGACTTTGGAGTAATTGAGGAGAGCAAAAATGAAAGTCGGTGATTTGGTAAAAAACGGACAAGGCAGTGTCGGTATTGTAACCGGTATTGGCTACGGCGGCAAATGCCCAAGCAAGGACAAGAGCCCCTTTTCTAATCCAGACATTCACGTTTATGCTTCAAATGGATATGCGATTTGGAGCTATAACGCTTTGGAGGTTATCAGTGAAGCATGAAGAGGAGAACTAAAATGAAACGAGGCGATTTGGTACAAACAAAACAAAATTATCGTGCGACTGAGCGCTTCCTTGGAATAATAGCAAAAGTAGAAAAAGATTTTTATGGCAAAAGCCATAACGATTATTTATCTGACCGTTTGACTATTCATTGGATTAACGGAAGAACATCATCAGGACCAGGAAATTATGTTCAAATTTTGAGTGAAGCATGATTGTAAAAGCAGAAAAAAATGAGAACGGTGAACTATTTGTAATCTTCCCCAAAGAGTTTGTCGAAAAGCTTAAGTGGGACGAGGAAACAGAAGTAAATATGGACATTGGTGTCGCACTATTTGACAGGACACCAACGACAGTTGTGATAACAAAAAAGGATTAACAAATGACCACAGATGAACTAATCAAAGAAGAAATGCTAAATGCATTGATTTCCGAACTTACCGCTCGCGAAGCAAAGGCGAAGTCAACAATTCGTATTTATTTGAATAAACCAGTTGCAATTGCTGACCATAGTGATATATTAGATGAAGTCACCAAGTGGGCAAACTATGGTGCTGAGGCTCGTGATGCGAAGGAATTCCTAATCAGCGAGTTTCTTGTCAAGGAAGATGAAAAATAAAACAAGCAGGAGATAGACTTGGACAATAAGATTCCTTTCGTTGGCTTGCACGCACACAGCGTTGCAGGCTCGATCTTTGATGCGTTGGGTTATCCCGACGAGCATATGGACTTCGCATACGAGAACGGCATGGATGCTCTGGCTCTCACCGACCATGGCAATATGAATGGTTTGCCGTATCAAGTTCTTCACGCAAAAAAAATGAAAGAAGCAGGAAAGGACTTCAAGCCAATCTTCGGTGTTGAGGCTTACTTCCTTCCGTCAATTGAGGACTGGAAACAAGAATATGAAGAAGCAAAGAAAGATAAAAAGCGGAGCAAAACGCTTAGCAAAGATGTTACAGCCACCACCGTTGAAGATGAGAATGCGTCCAAAAAAGCGGTTCGGAACATTCTTAATCGTCGCCGACATCTTATTCTCCTTGCGCAAGATCAAGAAGGACTGAACAACCTCTTCGGTCTAATCTCAGAATCGTTCAAGCCAGGGAATTATTATCGATATCCCCGTGTCGATTATAAGATGCTAAAAAAGTACTCTAAGGGCGTCATGGCGGCTTCCGCTTGCTTGGGCGGTGTCTATGCTGGAAACTTCTGGGAAAACCGTGAGGAGGGCGAAGAAGCGGTCCTGAACGCAATGCGGGACACCACAAGGAACATGATGGACATCTTTGGTGATCGCTGGTTTGGCGAGCTTCAATGGAATAATGTCCCAGAGCAACACCAGCTTAACAAGCACATCATTCAGATGCACAAAGAGTTTGGAATTAAGCTTATCTCGACATCCGACTCGCACTATCCAAACCCAGATGCCTGGAAGGACCGTGAACTTTATAAGCGTCTTGGCTGGCTTGGCAAGTCAAAACCTGCTTATGAAAGCTCAGATCTTCCAGAGGGCACTGAAGAAATTGGATACGAACTCTTCCCTCGCAATGGAAATCAAATGTGGGAAGCTTACAAGAAGTATTCTCAAGAGTGCGGAGTTGAATACGACGACAATCTTGTGTTGGAATCTATTACGAATACTCACATGATCGCACACCAAATGGTTGACGATTTCCTTCCAGATAATGAAGTTCGTCTGCCTGACTTTGTTGTTCCTGCTGGTGAGACTTCTGACTCTGCTTTGGAAAAGTTCTGTATGGAAGGTCTTCGCATCAAGGGACTCCACAACAACGAGGAATACACCGAGCGACTTCGTATGGAGCTTGGAGTTATCGCTGCTCGTGGTTTCTCAAAGTACTTCCTTACGATGAATCAAATTAGTGATAAAGCAAAACAAAAGATGCTTGTCGGTCCCGGCCGTGGTTCTGCTGCTGGTTCTCTTGTAGCTTATGCTCTGGAC
>Ga0209536_100001070_pt1 | contig 45420 bp, 30 predicted proteins | sample DeeMarSeWOR28_12_FD_187461 | JGI IMG/M metagenome (GOLD analysis project Ga0209536, IMG submission 187461) | Marine sediment microbial communities from White Oak River estuary, North Carolina - WOR-2-8_12 (SPAdes) (version 2) | ecosystem: Environmental > Aquatic > Marine > Intertidal zone >...
GATCCCAGAAATAATTACCGCCGTTACCCTTTATTCCATATTGATGAAATAGACCGACGTTGAACCAGACGGGTGAATTAAAGGCGCCATGCTGATTAATTAGGATATGGGCCAATTCTGATTCAAACGTATCGGCATCTTGTTCACCCGCAAAATAGGACTGTTCTTCACCGAATGTACGAATAGTGTGAGCGACCCTGTATACCACCTGTCTGGCGGATGTCTCGTGACCGGTTTCCGGAACGCCGGCGCGGCGGCAATACTTGGATGCCAGAATGTCCGTTGCCAGTTGAGACCAAGATTTGGGTACTTCAAGATTCTTGAGTTCGAATACAACTTCTCCCGAAGGTTCGGTGATACGTGAGGTGCGGCGTTCATATTCAATAACATCCAGGGGATTTGTACCTTTCTCGGTATAATGTCTTTCAATCCTGAGTCCTTTACCTACTTCGAATTTACCGTTTCGGGATTTTGGCTTCTCTTCGGTAACATTCTTCATTCCGGCTTCAAAGAGATCAGTATTCATCGCTTTTGGAGACATAGATATTCGCACCCCTATTTTAATCTTTTTCTGTTATATTGGCTGATTAATATATTTAAAGTAGTTGTTTAAATTTGTGATAACAGAATTACCCGGGAAACTATTCCCATCATCACGATATAAACATTAGAATTTACAAAAAAAAAATATGATCATCAGGACTTTTTTTTAAGTAACAGGAATTTTTGGAGAGGCAATTATCAAATTAACAAGAGCTTAAGTTTGAAGAAAAAAAATTTGCGGTCAACCATACTTTTCCTGCAATCTACGCAAACGTTCAAGGGTGCGTATCGAATTGTAATTTCGGCCCTTGCCGAAAGCTGTAAACTGGGCACCGATCAGGCAGCTTTTGTCAGCCATCCGGTCATCTATCCATTTTACATCGCCGATCATGCGTAGTTTTTTTTCTCCGGGAATAATGATGTCAACACAGAGTGATGATCCGGGATCAAGACGTTTTTCAGAGCGGAAGCAAACCCCACTTTTTGTGAGGTTATATAATTTCATGGGTCGGGAGAATCGTTCAAAGAGACCAAGGCGATTTCTTTGACGGAAAATTACAACAGCGTCTGGTATCTGAATGCGGTCTGTATTACGTTTATCCTTTTCTGTATCCATTCTCAATGATCTTATTTGGTCTCTAAACGCTAAAAGGTGCAAAAAGAATTCCTGAAAATCAGTGACCTTCATCACCACGTTAATTTTTTCAGCAATTATATCCGATTGAATATAATGCCAAATTTCTGTAAATAATCCAAGATTTTTTTTATCTTAAGCTCAAAATTTATTCGCAGGGTAATAAATGATTGAAGACACACATAAGCCATCCATTTTTTATCGGTGGTCAGTGCTGGTATTTGTAAGCCTTGCGATGTTCGGCAACTATTATGTCTATGACAGTATAAGTCCCCTGGCGGATCTGCTGGCACGTCAGCTGGGATTCAGCGATGCCAATATCGGTACGCTGAATGCGATTTATAGTCTGCCGAACATTTTCATGGTGCTGATTGGGGGGATCATAATTGATCGCATTGGGACCCGTAAATCCACATTATTATTTTCCATCCTCTGTCTGATCGGTGCAGTCCTGACGGCGCTTTCATCTCAATTCGGGCTGATGGCTACCGGACGATTGATATTTGGCCTGGGCGCAGAATCATTGATTGTTGCCATAACCACAGTCCTTGCACGCTGGTTTAAAGGTAAAGAGCTGTCTTTTGCTTTCGGTCTGAACCTGACAATAGCCAGATTGGGTACTTTCAGTGCATTAAATTCACCAACCTGGGCAAAATCCTATTACTCGGATTGGCAGGATCCGCTTTTCATAAGTATCATTGCAGCGCTGGTTTCCGTAATTGCAGTCCTGATCTACATTTTTATGGATGCTAATGCCGAAAAGCGATTCACACTCAGAAAAGAAAGCAGTGTCGACAAAATAGAAATCGGAGGGATTTTTAAGTTTAATCCATCCTTCTGGTTAATCACGTTACTCTGTGTAACATTTTATTCGGCAATTTTCCCGTTTCAAACATTCGCAGTCAAGTTTTTTATTCAGGAACATTTGATTAGCATACCACAAGATATCGCCAGATCGATGGGCGGTTTTCTTTCGAGCCTACTTATTCTGGCCGCCATGATTCTTACTCCGTTATTCGGTTTGCTTGCCGACAAAATCGGGAAACGTGCACTGCTTATGATGATCGGTTCGGTTATGCTGATACCGGTATATCTGATCCTGGCATATGTTAAAATGGATGCGGGAATATCAGCGGCAGACATTGGAAACATCCTTGAAACTTCTGAGGTGGGTTCCAATCTGGACTATTTTATTGATATGATCTCACTTTTATTCAGATATTTTCCGAATCTTGTTCTTCCGATGGGTATCATGGGGTTATCATTTTCACTCATCCCTGCGGTAATGTGGCCTTCAGTGGCTTATATTGTTGCAGAAAAAAGGCTGGGAACAGCATACGGACTAATGACGATGATCCAGAATATCGGACTGGCAGGATTTAATTTTTTGATCGGCTTCGTGAATGATTTCAGCCAGGGACACACACTGGGGATGTGGATCTTCAGCTCGCTTGGCCTCCTGGGTTTAGTATTCGCGTGGCTGTTAAGAAAACAGGAGCTCAGTTCCAAAGGACATGGTTTGGAGCTGAGCATGGCCGAATTAAAACGTCGCACTATTCAATCCAGTCAGCAATAAATATATTGGTATCCCTTGGATTCGTGTTAAAGCGGTTGGAAGCAAATACCAATTTTTTCGCTTCTTTAGTAAACATAGGGAAACCATCGAATCCTTCAAAGTAGGTAATTTGTTCTAAATCAGTACCATCTTTATTAATCATCCACAGATTGAAATCAGGCTTTCGTGAATCGATACTCCCAAGACTTGAAGAGAAAATAATCCGTTTGTTATCGGGATGAAAAAACGGAGCAAAATTGGCATACGAGTTGTCAGTTACCTGCTGTTTCCCCGTTCCGTCTGCGTTCATGATCCAAATTTGGAAATTCGCAGGTTCAATCATTTCCTCGGCCAGCAGATCTCGGTAACGTTTTATCTCGAGTTCTGACTTCGGGTAATATGATCTATATACTATTGTTGATCCATCCCAGGAGAAAAATGGACCGCCGTCATATCCCAGTTGATTGGTTAACTGTATTAAATCAGAACCATCCAGATTCATGGAATATATATCCAGATCACCATTGCGCTGGGAAGTGAATACAATTCTTTCCCCGTTTGGCGAAATAGTGGCCTCGGCATCATAGCCTGGCGCCGGACTCAAAACTTTAGGTGTCAGATCTTCCAGATCAGCCACATAAAGATCGAATGACGCATATACATTCCAGACATACCCGTGTGAATAATCCGGCGGAGGCGGGCATTGTTCCGATGTCCCATGGGTACTGGCATAAATAAATTGGTAGTTATCAGGAAAAAAGAATGAGCAGGTTGTCTTCCCCATACCGGTACTGAGCAGTTTTTTTTCGCTCCCATCGAGATTCATGGTGAATATTTGATCACAAAGATACCGCCCATGCCGGCTCTGAAAAATCAGACGCTGCTGATCAAAACTGAAATATGCCTCAGCATTCTCCCCCTCACGGGTAAGCATATGAATATTGGTAAAATGATTCTCTCCCGGGAAAGCCATTTCCGGCCCGGATTTTGTTTTCTTCTGGTCGCAGGAGAACATAAAGGCACAGATCAACAAAACACCAAATGACGGACTGATTCGCATACGATTCCCTTACATGTTTTAATCGATGTTAAGATAGCTGGCTTGATTTTGAACAGCTGTCATTTTGGACCGGCAGCAATTACTTCCCGGGTAACATGCGATTCATATTCCTCAAAGTTATTCTTAAAAAGTTTTGCCAGTTCTATTGCCTTTTTGTCATAAGCTTTTTGATCTTTCCACGTATTCCTGGGATTCAGAATATCAGCCGGCACCCCTTTGCATTCCGGAGGTATATGAAGACCAAAGAACGGATCCTGCGTATAATTGATATCATTTAGATCTCCATTAAGTGCTGCACTCAGAAGCGCGCGTGTATATTGTATTGACATTCGTTCCCCGATACCAAACGGTCCTCCGCTCCAGCCGGTATTTACAAGCCAGCAATGAACCCCGTGTTGATTGATTTTATCCCTCAATATTTCTGCATAAACACTGGGATGAAGCGGCATAAAGGGAGCGCCAAAACAGGTACTGAACGTGGCTTGGGGTTCACTGCCAAGTCCGCGCTCGGTACCGGCAACCTTTGCTGTATAACCAGAGAGAAAATGATACATGGTCTGTTCGGGGGTCAGGCGTGCGATAGGCGGCAAGACACCAAAAGCATCAGCGGTAAGAAAGATAATATTTTTTGGATGTCCACCCGATCCGCTCTGAATAATATTATTGATATGGGATATAGGATATGCCGCACGGGTATTTTCGGTGAAGGTATCATCGTCAAGATTCGGTATCCGCCAGTGTGTGTCAAAAACAACATTTTCCAAAATAGTACCGAATTTTTTTGTGGTTGTATAAATATCCGGTTCGGCCTCCTGTGAAAGCCGGATCACTTTGGCATAACAACCACCTTCAAAATTGAAAACGCCATCATCACTCCAGCCATGTTCATCATCACCGATTAATGAGCGTTCGGGATCAGCCGAAAGCGTGGTTTTGCCGGTACCGGAGAGACCAAAGAACAGCGCAACATCATCATTTTTTCCTTGGTTCGCCGAACAATGCATCGACATCACTTTCTGATGAGGCAGAAGATAGTTTAAGATGGTAAAAACGGATTTTTTTATTTCTCCGGCATAACTGGTTCCGCCGATTAAAATAAGTTTCTTGGCAAAATTCACCAGTACAAAAGCTTCCGAATTTGTGCCATCCATTTCCGGAACGGCATGAAATTTCGGAAGATTGATAATGGTAAATTCGGGTTTGAATAATTTGTATTCTTCCAAATTCCGAATATTAATAAACATATTGCGTGCGAAAAGACTATGCCATGCATACTCAGTAATAACTCTGATCGGTATCCGGTACCGTTCATCTGCACCGGCATAGGTATCCTGAACGAATATATCGTTGCCCTGTAAATATGCCAGTACACGATGAAATAGGTGCTCGAACTTGCTTTCTTCGAAAGGCCGGTTCACCTTTCCCCAGGAAATGAATTTTTCCGTACTCGGTTCTTTTACGATAAACTTGTCGTTGGGAGATCTGCCGGTAAATGCCCCAGTACGGACCATAACCGGTCCAAGATGGCCAACAACACCTTCGCGTCTGCGTATGATCTGCTCGTATAACGCCGGTGTTGTCAGATTCCAATAGACGTTATTGATATTTTTAATGCCCAGACTATCAAGACCTACTGGTCCACGAGCATGACCGGTTTGTCGTTCCGCTTCAAATTCTTCTGCCATCGTCAAGTCCTCCGGAATTTGTTAAAAATTTTGCCAATAAAATAATAAGATATGTAATTAATAAAAAGAGCCTGATATATCAGCCTGTGCTCGATGCACATGTCGTCAGTTTAAATTATACCTGGCTGGTATTACCGCGCGGATTGACAGTATCGAGATAAAGATCCCCGGAACTCAAGTGGTGAGATGCAGGCGATTGATATAACCGAGACTCACCATGTTGCAGTATCCAGAACATGCTGGGATCCAACCCTCTGCGCGATATTTCTTCCTTCAATCGCAGAGGCGGATCATCCATCGGTTCGTCAGCCAGGTCAAATGTACCCCAGTGCATGGCTACAAACGTACGGGCATTAAGATCAAGAAAAGCTTGCACAGCCTCGTCTGGTGATAGATGAAAGGGCTTCATAAACCAGCGCGGCAAATACGCACCAATTGGAAGACAGGCTATGTCAAGGGGACCAAATCGTCGACCAATTTCTCTGAATCCACTAAAATAACCAGAATCGCCGGCAAAGTAAAGGCGAAAATCCTTATACTCAACAATCCAACCACACCAGAGGGTTTTATTCCTGTCTCGCAATCCTCTCCCGGAGAAATGTTGCGCCGGTGTTGATGTGATTCGTATGTCCCGGAAGGTTTCCCTGTCCCACCAATCGTATTCTGATAAATTTGTAATTCCAATTCTATTAAAAGGGGTACCAACTCTTAAGGGAATAAAATATGTAGGTGTATTACCCAATTGTTTGATAATATTTATATCGAGGTGATCATAATGATTGTGTGAAATAAGTACGAGATCGATCTCAGGAAGAGCTTCAAATGGAATCCCCGGAGCCATACATCTCTCTGGTCCGATAAACCGGTATGGGGAGCAACGTCTGCTCCAAACCGGATCAGTCAAAATATTTATTCCATTAATGGTGATTAAGAATGAAGAATGGCCTATCCAGGTCAGTGCATACGTGTTTTGATGAACCGATGTAAACAGGTCATGTTGATAGGCACCCCTGAACGCATAATTCTTGTGTTTTGACTGCTTTTTCCCGCTCAGACGATCTATAATGCCCCAGCGAATAAGATCATTGAAACCTCGGTCTTCGAAACCAGGATCAGGATTTTTAAAGCCGGTGGGGGTATGATGTTCGCACAGATTGAAATGCATATTCATAATATTTTCTGTGATTTGCATAATTAAGTGGTAAATCCATTCAAATCTGCAGTTTTAGATTTAAACGCATCGTAATAAGCATTATTCCGCATGACCAATTGACCGGAAATAATAAAAGCTTGAAAAAGGTCCACCAGCTATTTCTTAAATAAAACTCAATTGTTAGATTCGTACAAGTAAATCTGACAATGGTATAGATAAACAGTAATTTAGAGATCCTTCATATGCAGCAATTGCTTCGGTCAATCGTCGTATTTATTCTTTCAGCAGGTACCGGTTGCACACTATTTATTTCCCGGGGACCATCTTATGATTACAGTGAAATGGATATAGTGACCGCCAGGGCGCACCGGCGCGCGGCGCGATTTGTGAATAATTGTGTTTTTGACGGGGATCCCGTGAAATTATCAACCTACACAAGGATTGATTCGCTGGTGATGGATCGGGAGCAGGACACGATTGATGTATATTTCAATCGTTTTTTAGGGCATATTCCTATGCGGCAGAAAAATGTTACCGATATCTATGAAGCACTTTCTGATTGTATGGGGTGGCGGTTTGCGGCCTATGGTAAACGAATCCATGCCCGACAGTACAAGATAGAAGAATTGATCCCGAATTATTTCCGGACGGAACCGCAGCAATTTGATCACTCCCGCCTCAGCCGGTTAAGCATCCGCCCGATCAGGCTGATCCGGAAAATAACCGATTCATTCAACCCTGAGAATAGTCTGGCCGGAAATTACATCGCACTATGGCATAGTCATGGCTGGTATTATGAACAAAAACTCCAGCGTTGGGAATGGCAGCGTGCACGGCTTTTCCAGACTGTTGAAGATCTGGGTCCACTTTCATATACGCTTCCTTATCTGGTCCCGATGCTTGAAAATGCCGGAGCGATCGTGTTCCTTCCCCGTGAGAGAGATCTGCAGGTTCATGAAGTTTTGGTTGACAATGATTCCCAAAATGATACGCTGAATATATATTCTGAAACAGGCGGCGACTGGTTTAATGGCCAATATGCGGGATTTGCCGTCGGGGAACCACCCTACGATTATAGTATTAATCCTTTCAGACAGGGAACGTATCGGCAAATTCGAAGCGATACGATCGTCACAGGTACTGTTGAGTGGATTCCTGATATTCCGGAGACTGGGGAATATGCGGTCTATATTTCATGGTTCAGATCGGATAGTAATATTATCGATGCACACTATACGGTTTATCACACCGGGGGCAGAACAGCCTTTTTGGTAAATCAGCAAATCGGTGGACAAACCTGGATTTACCTGGGTACCTTTTCTTTTAAAGCCGGACGCGATCCAGAGCAGGGAAAAGTTGTGCTTGACAACCGGACAAAAGCTGAACAGGGATATATCACAGCAGACGGGGTACGTTTTGGAGGCGGGATGGGGAATATCCAGCGAGGGGGACAGATAAGCGGCCGGCCCAGATTTACCGAAGGAGCCCGCTATTACCTGCAGTATGCCGGTATGCCGGATTCATTAGTATTTAGTTTCAATAACGAAGGAAATGATTACCGTGATGATTATCAAAGTCGCGCAGAGTGGGTAAATTACTTGCGGGGAAGACCCTTCGGCCCGAATTCAGACCGCAATAATCCCGGTCTCGGTATCCCGATCGATCTTTCTCTGGCTTTTCATACGGATGCCGGGATCACTGCCGATCAATCAGTAATTGGTACATTATCCATTTATAGCACGTATGATATGGATTCTGCACTTGTCTTTCCCGATACGATGTCACGTCTAGCTAATCGGGATCTGGCAGATATAATGCAGTCCCAGATCGTTTCAGATCTGCGTTCAAAATATGACAGTACATGGACGCGAAGAGATTTATGGGACAGACAATACCACGAAGCATTTCGGCCGAATGTTCCATCAGTCTTGTTAGAGCTTCTATCACATCAGAATTTTGTCGATATGCAATTCGCGCTTGATCCCCGTTTCAGATTCGATGTGAGTCGGGCTATATATAAGGCAATCCTGAGGTTTATTACGACCCAGGAACAACGGAAATATACTATTCAGCCCTTGCCCGTTTCCCATGTCGCGGTCACTTATGATGGCCCAAATGCGGCATGGATTTCATGGGAGCCGGTTCTAGACCAGCTGGAGCCGACGGCTGTTGCGAAGGCATTCAGAATCTATACAAGAAAAAATGACCAGGGATTCGATAATGGGGTGTTGGTAAAAGACACACATTATCGTGTCACCGGACTGAAGCCAGGTATTGTCTACGGATTTAAAATTTCGGCGGTTAATGAAGGCGGTGAGAGTTTTCCATCGGAAACAGTGGCGCTTGGTTGGCCTGAAAATCCCAGGGACACGGTTTTGGTGGTAAATGCATTTGATCGTGTCGCTTCGCCGGCGATTGTGGCGACAGAGGCTTTTCAGGGCTTTTTCAATCTTGAAGATGAAGGAGTGGCAGATCGTTACGATGTCGGATTTACCGGAAAGCAATTTAACTTTAATCCTGATGCAAAATGGCGTGATGATGATGCACCAGGATTTGGAGCGAGCTATGCCGATCTCGAAACCAGTATCATAGCCGGCAACACTTTTGATTTTATTGCAATACACGGCAGATCATTAATGGCAGCTGGATATGCATTTGCTTCAGCTGCTGATGAAGTGATTGCAGAGGATTACCTGAATTTGAATCATTATCGGTATCTGGACCTGATTGTTGGAGAGGAAAAGGCCACACAAATGGTTAAACGCCCCAATCAGTATAGATTCGAGGCGTTTCCGGCTGACCTGAAGAACCAACTTGAATCATTCTTGGAATCCGGTGGCCGCGCGTTTATATCCGGCGCTTACATCGGTACTGAATTATTTTCTTCCGCTAAAAAGGATAGCAGTGATATTCTATTTGCCCAGAATATACTCAGGATATATCACAGAACGGATCATGCCGTTAACTCAGGGGGTGTAAATGTAATTGATCCGGTTATCTCCCATCACATCGGGACATTTTCCTTCAATACTTCATATGATTCGAAAATTTACCGGGTGGAAGCGCCAGACGCTATTGAGCCGTACGATTCAACAGCACAGACTTTGTTTCGCTACGCAGAAAATAATATGAGTGCAGGAGTCGGCTATAAAGATTCCTATCATCTTGTGATTCTCGGTTTTCCATTTGAGACTGTATTAGGACAGGAAAGCCGAAACGCCCTAATGCGGGGTATTTTTAACTATCTTGAATGATGACTGACCCCTATAAAATATAGTGATACGGCGGAAATATGAGATATTGTACCCGAAATCTTCTGGACCCGAAGGTCATGAACATAAACTAAAGTGATCAAATGTCTCGGATTCAGTCTAAATTAAATGTTCTGACAGCAATGGAATCGGTTTTATCCAATATATCGGTTGCATATCTCCTCCTCTGAGTGCATAGTGATATACAGCTGATCATAAAGGCAATCCATGTACTCCTGGTCAAAGACAGACGATATCAAACATAAAAAAAAATGGGCATTTTTCCGATTTTACGAAGAATTAAATGATTTTCTGCCAGTAGCGGAGCGTAAAAAAGAACAGAAATATTATTTTTGGGGTAGCCCTTCAGTAAAAGATGCGATCGAGGCAATAGGAATACCACATTCGGAGATAGAAATAATTCTTGTAAATTCAGTGTCGGTTGGTTTTGATTATCGCCTGCAGGCCGGCGATCGTATATCCGTTTATCCGGTCTTTGAAAGTATAGATGTCACGCCGCTGATACGGTTAAAGCCCTCCCCGATGCGATCTATCCGATTCATCGTTGACGGTAATCTGGCTAAATTGGCACGATGGTTGCGTTTATTGGGATTTGATACGTTTTGTGAAGTAAAGATTGGTAAATCAGAATTTGTTAAAAAAGCAATGACCGAAAAACGAATAATACTGACGACCGATAGAAACCTGCTCAAGCGTAAAGAAGTTACGCACGGATATTTTGTCCGCGAAAAACAGAAGCATCTGCAGATAAGGGAGATCCTGGTCAGGTTTGATTTGCACATGCAGGTAAAGCCATTTAGCCGGTGCATGAGCTGCAACGGCTTACTAAAAAATGTTGCCAGGCATTCCGTTGAAAACCTGATCCCGGAAAAGGTGTATACCTCGTATGATGAATTCAAACAGTGCCCTGATTGTGAGAAAGTATACTGGAAAGGTTCACATTACGATAAAATGCGCAAAGAGATAATACACGATATTGGCAGATAACGGAATAAATTTATGGAACGTATTCAGTGGATAACATTGCTGATTACCGGGCTGACCATTTTCCTTTCATTCCTGGGTTTTCAGAAAAAAGATCTGGTCTGGAATCATATTTTTGATGTTCAGAGAATCATTCAAAAAAGACAGTATTACCGTCTGTTGACCAGTGCATTTTTTCATAGCAATTGGACTCATTTATTGTTTAACATGTTCAGCTTTTATGCATTTGCTAGCTATATGGAATCTGCTGTCGGGTCAACAATGTTACTTCTGTTATATATATTGAGTATATTAGGCGGTGGTTTGCTTTCACTGGGGATCAATCATAAGCGTGAATATCTTGCTTTGGGAGCATCCGGAGGGGTATCGGGGGTGATATTCTCTTCGATTTTTGTTTTTCCCGGTGGGGCCATTTTGGTTTTTCCGGTTCCCATACCTATTCCGGCCTGGCTTTATGCGGTTTTATTTGTTTTAATTTCCATGTATGGAATGCGCAAACAGGTGGGCAATATAGGCCATGATGCGCATCTGGGAGGGGCTTTAACCGGTCTTCTGTTTACGTTGTGGGTTTATCCTGCAGTAATCTTAAGTGATCTGATCTTTTTCACCTCTATTGTCCTGGCTATCATGTTGTTTATTGGCTATGTCGTAATTCATCCGATTAAATAATATATGCCGATCACCAAAAATAAAAGCCTGGCCAGTGCGGTCTTTTTTTTATTCAATTTTATATTTCTTGCTATTCTGGTAGAAATCATCAATTTTATAGTGCATCACAACCTGTGCAACTATGGTATTTTACCCCGGCAACCGGACGGCTTGATCGGTATACTAACGGCTCCGTTTCTTCATTACGGCTGGGATCATGTGTTAACCAATATAATTGCCATGTTGTTATTGGGCGGCACTGTAATTCTTTTTTACCCGAAACAGTTCCTAAAAATCAGTGTGCTGATAGTTCTGCTGGGCGGTTTTGGTGTCTGGATCATAGGCAGAGAAGCGTATCATGTAGGTGCCAGCGGGCTTATTTTCGGGTATTTTGGATTTTTAATTTCCCGTGGAATTTATGAACGGACCTTTGCAGCAATTGCATTATCCATTTCGGTCATGCTTATCTATGGAGGGATGATCTATGGTATTTTCCCGATTTCACCATACATATCGTGGGAAGCGCATCTGACGGGATTTATTGCCGGAATAATATCATCCCGGGTTATTGGAAGATAAAGGAATTTTAGTTAGGGAGTATTATGCATCGAACAAATATTTCCAGCGGGAGTACCTGGGAACCAATCGTCGGATACAGCCGTGCGGTAAAAATTGGGCGCCATGTCTGGATTGCCGGAACCACGGCCGTTGATGACCAGGGGAAGGTTGTTGGTAAAAATGATGCCGCAGAGCAAACCAGGTGCATTTTAGCTATTATCCGTAAAGCGCTGCAGGATGCCGGTTCCGAACTGAATGACATTGTTCGTACGCGAATCTATGTACGTGATATAAGACATTGGAAACAGATCGGTATGGTTCACGGAGAGGTGTTCAAACACATCCGCCCCGCGACAACTATGGTTGAAGTAAGTCGCCTGATCGATCCGGAAATGCTGGTTGAGATTGAAGCTGAAGCTTATATTGCTACTGATACCGCGAGCTGAACAAATGTTTCTGAATTACCGATTCTACAGATACGATTCCAGAGTGTTATTTTCGAACATACGGGTGAATTGTTTTTCAGCATCGACGATTTTCATTTTGTGAAACAGGCAGCCTTTTTTTAAACACCCCTCCACGATTCCCCCACCCGGTAGATGAAATATGAACATGGGGGAAGCGCATAACGGACAGGTTTCATCGGGATCACTCAGATCTATCCCGCACTCCGGGCAGAACATCTCGACCACATCACCCTCTTTAATCTCGATATCCTTTATTATGTTATCATATCGTCCGTAAACCGGATCCAGATAAAGATATCCCTCTTTACCTTTGTTGCGGACCTTTACTTTTAACGAAGGTTCACGATGAATTTTTACCTGGCTGTCCTGTAGTGAGTGTCCGTTGGGACAGGTGGCATGGGTTACATGCAGTTTTTTGGATGCCACTTCGATTTCTATCTGAACCTTTTCTTTCTTGCTCATGATTCATCCTATCGTTTTTAGAGAAGAATATATAAAAATTTTTGGGCAGATGCATTATTTTATCAATCAGTTCATTTTCAATTTATTTATGTACATTGCCGTAGATTAAAGTATCTCATAAATTACCTCCGCCAAGCATTCTAAAACCCTCAAAAAGCAGGTGAGAAACAGGTATTTCAGCAACAGGGTCTTCAATGATTTATCTTTTTCTGTGCAGGGCATTTTCATCAATACAGGTTTGCGCATAGTCGATTTTGCAACGTCAACCGCACCAGGATCAAAGACAATAAATATATGAATTGATTTTTTGGGTTTAAAAGTAGTATCATGCTGTTCAGTATGTCAATGATTCACAAATTTAAAGAGGCCTTCAAGTATTTAACCAAGCGCCTGGCGATTATGGTTATAAAATCTGTACTCGGGAAGGCAGAGACAGATCTATCCTTTGATGGTAAAGTTGATTCGATCGTCATTCTGGGCCAGGAGCGTTATGGTGATCTGATTGTACTCACGCCGTTGATAAAAAAGCTACGCCAATCATATTCACAATCAAGGATAATCGTTTTAGGCGTAACCTCCGCCGTCTCGTTTCTGGCAGATGATCCCAATTTAAATCTCGTGGTAAATATCAAACACCCCCCGGCCAAAAAGCGAAAAACAATATTTCAGGATCACTATGATATTTTATTCAATACAAAAGACCATCCTTCAGTCACATTTTTATGGCTTACAGCCAGGATTCGAGCAAGATTTAAAATAGGAATCTATCACCCTGTACACCGTGGATATTTTAATTACATGCATTATTATGAAGATGCGGCTCCAACTCTAGACAAGAACATGGCAGTTTTGCATTTTTTGAATATCGAGTACGACAACAATGACCTGAAACCATATTTACCAGCCACATCATCTACGGCAGAAATAAAAAATTTTGTATCCGTGCTAAGTATACAAAAACCTTTAGGAATTAATCTCAGCGCATCAAATCCGGGTAAAGAATGGCCGTTTGAACACTGGAAAAAATTATTATCCGAATTGACGGGACCGTTTATCATTCTCTCCATGCCGGATGATGTGGCCAGGAAAGAATTACTTGAGCGCACATTCAGCAATGTAATCGCATCACCAACCACGCCTACCTTATCGGATGCCGGCTATTTGATCAGGCACCTGAAATTATTAATTACCACGGATACAGCTCTGGTGCATGTGGCAGGTTGTCATAATACACCTGTCATAGTGCTTTACCGGTTAGAACGCGACATGAAAAAATTTCCACCCACATCAGACCGCAGTCAGGTGCATATCAGCCCAACAACCGATCTAAAAGATATTCTTCCCGGGGAAGTAATCAAGTCCACCCAAGATATGTTGTAGTATAATTAAGGAAATATTTCCGGTAAGTATTGGAGGCCTACAAATGTAAAGAGTTGAAGATTTAAATATGCCACCCCTGCAGGATTTTTGATTATCAGTGTGTAAATATTGTTATAAAAATATAATCGTTACGGGGATAAAAATAATAACATGTGATTAAAAATGCGGCAACACAGAACGGCATAATGAAGTATCAAAATCTAACCGGAAATATTATCTAATACTAAATAAATCAGGCTCACCTGTATGGTTAGGCCATGTTTTCCCAAAATACATATACTCGCCATTCGGTATGGAAATTTTCTAAATATCGGTCAATCACACTGTCAGCAATCATGTATAAAGGGCTAACCGGTGGGATTTAGACAACTTTTTAAATCTTTTATTATTTGATCCGAAGGGGTAATGACTTTTAAGGATAGATAAAAAAGAATCCGATCGGCTGCCTCCGAAACCAGCAATATCCAGATATAGAAAATCTCGGATGATAATGACAACACCAAAAACAAAGGCAAAATGATAAATCCGGAAATTACCCGTAGAATAAACAGTGCATTATAAGGCCATGTTTTCAGTTCAGCATCAAGTAAAAGGTTGATTCTTAGAAACAGCCAGAATTTTATTACGAGTAATATGATAATCGCTGGAATTTGCCCGGATAAAACAGAAGCAAATAAAAGGGCGGTCAAAAATACCGAAGCGCTATGCCATTTACCGGCAAGATCACCAGAAAGAATCCGATATACCTGGTCCATGGCATAAACGGATGCGAGTCCAATGCAGGCGGTGACGAGTTCGATTGCAGGATATTTTTTGGGAAAATACTGATTTATTAAAACAAGTAGGGTAAAACTACAGAAAAGTATAATTTCGCGGCTTAACCAGGATTGACGGCAATTCAGAACAACAAGAAACGCCCGGGATTTTTTGCCCAAGTGGATAAGGCTAATGCCAAAAGCCAGGGCAAGTAAAATAAGATACATTGTCGGGGTGAAAAAAACAGAGGAGAATAGATGTGCAATCGTGTCTCCCACGAGTAATGCCGCAAGTAAGGTAAAAATCATCAATGTCCATTCGGATCGGAAGCTGATTTTCGATGATCTGGATCGGAGAGAATCCCGATATTGTTCCAACAGATGAAAATCAAAGGGTAATGTTGTTTCAAATGATATTTTTCGCCCGCTGCGCAAAGATGTGATCTCAATCGCCGGCTGCATGTTGCTTGATGGAAGGCCGGGAATATGAGGTGCTTTTTGATCCGGACAGATCATCCCGGTTTTAAGAGCTGCTGTTGGGCAGAGAGAAACACAGGCTGGCTCCAGACCTTCATGATATCTGTGGTCACAGAACGTACATTTGGTCATAATTCCGGATATTGAATCGTATACCGGTGCATCATAGGGACATAACCATGCACAATATTTACATCCAATACAATGTTCCGGATTTAATAATACATGGCCGGAAACAGGATCTTTGTAATAGGCCAGAGTCGGGCAGTATTTTATACAATCAGGATTGGCGCAGTGATTACAGGCAAGAGAAAGATGAAACACGGAGATATTTGGCAGGAGGTCCGGATTAAATGTTACAATCTGCCGCCAGCTTGTCGCAAAATCAAGTTGATTCTCAAGCGTGCAGGCCAGTTGGCAGGCATTACAACCGGTACATTTATTGGCATCGAAAATGAAACCGTGTTGAATCATCGGATACTTTCGACTTCCACTGAATTTTCATGAAAGGCTGCTCCGTAACCCATATCAGTTTCCATTCCGATTGATAAAAAATTTACTGTACCGCCCTGTGAGATCCACCATCCGTTGGTTACTGCGACACATCCCTGGCGAATACCGAAATTTAATTTTACAGGCAATCGCAATTCTCCACGATCATTAAATACCCGGGCCAGATCACCGTTCCTTAGATTACGGTCCCGGGCATCGTAGGGATGCATACTTATGCTGGGCGTATCATTAAATTGCTTGATCAGCCTGAGATTATTGAATTGTGAGTGTATGCGATTCTTGGTATTCGGAGTCATAAAATATAACGGATAGTTTCTTTTGTTTTTGTCTCGATGCATTATTGATTGGGCAGGTTCCGTATAATCGGGTAAAGCACTGACTTTCCAACGATAGTGGGCTTCATCGGAAAACAGTTCGATTTTGCCAGATGGTGTTGGAAATTTTAAATCATCAAACGCTATTTCCCGGCTTCCCGGAGCAAGGACCGGACCCTGCCGCAAACGATCAAGGCTAAGCCCGGGAAAAAGCTTCAGCTGTTTTTCCAGATACGCTTCAACTTCAGCTTCGGAAGGCCCTGGTATTAAGTCTTCCAGATCGCTTTCAGAAAATCCAAGGCATCGTGCCAGTTGGTAATAGATTTCACTCTCCGGCTTCACTTCCCCTGGCGGTTCTATGACTTTCTGTTTGATTTGAATATAGGAATGCCAGTAAGCAGTGATCACATCGGTTTGCTCAAACATCGTCTTTGCGGGAAGTACCAGATCGGCGATATTGGCGGTATCGGTCATGAACTGCTCGATGACCACGCAAAAATCGACCGATTTAAATGCTGCAAGAACTTTATGTGTTTCCGGATTCTGAGTCACCGGATTTCCGCGTTCTACCCAGATCATTTTTATTGGCGGATTCTTGGCAGCAAGGATATCCTGTCCGAGATTTGCTGTAGAAACAGAGATTCTTATTTTGTCATCTGGCTTTTCTGGAGGATAAAATGCCAGAGGATCTTTTATCCGGTCAAAAATGTGGCTCTGAAGATTGGCAAATACCCAGCCTGCGCCGGGCTTGCCAATATTTCCGGTAATAGCCAGAAGAGCAATAAGTGTTCGTATGGTTTGTCCGCTGTTCCGGTATCGTTGCATACCATAACCGGCATTGATGGTTACTGGCTTTATATCCCTCAGATAGCAGGCCAAGGTCTCAATCTGATCCGGCGGAACACCAGATATTCTGGCGGCATCTTCTATTGTGTAGGATTTGACATGTTGCGCAAATTCCTCAAAACCTTTAATGTGGTCACGCACAAATTCATGATCAATTTTATTATGCTCAATCAGATATCGTGCACAAGCCAGGGCAATAATACCATCGGTGCCGGGTCTTGGCTGGATAAGTAAATCCGCCTGCTCTGCTGACTGGGTGCGACGCGGATCGATGACCACCAGCCGGCTGCCATTTTCAACAGCCTGTTCGATAAAAGGCATCTGATGTACATTCGTTTCAGCAGGGTTTTTACCCCACAAAATGATCAGTGCCGCCCGGGCAATATCCCAGGGCGCATTGTGTGTATTATCACCGAGTGTAAGCCGCGTAGCTTCAAGACCTGCAGGCCAGCATAAATCCCCATAAGTAGTGGTACACCCTCCAAACAGCCTCCAGAAATTTAAGCCGACACGGTTTAATAAACCCTTTGTACCGCTGGCGCTGTAAAATAAAATGGCTTGTGGTCCATAATTCTCCTTTATCAGTTGGAGGTTCTGGAGAATTAAATCATATGCCGTTTCCCAGGAAATACGTTCAAATCCTCCGGATTCAGGCAGCCGCCGAAGGGGATACAGCAGCCGGTTTCGGGCCGATACGCGCTCGATATAGCTCAGTCCTTTTAAACATATGCCATGAGGAGTAGCGGCATTATCTGCGACAGGTTCGATCATGCGTAAACGGCCATTGTGTACGAAAACACGCATGGAACATGTGCTATAACAATTGCGCGGGCAGGCAGTAGTATAAACAGGCATGGGCTGTGCTTTCGATCTTCGGGGGAAATCTCACAGGTTTTCCTTTAGGAACGCTGTCATCAGCCGGTATAAATGCAGTTTTGTATTTGGATTTCCTGTTCTTCCCATACTGTGATTAGCGCCGGGATAGATCATCAGGTGAAAAAGAATATTAGCTCGTTGTAGTTTATCGAGAATTTTTACGGTATTTTGATAATGAACATTATCATCCAGTTCCCCATGGATTAAGAGCAAATTTTGATCGGGACGTAAATTATGGATAAAATTAACCGGTGAGGCGGAGAAATAACCATCCGGATTTTCCCCGGGCCTTCTCAGATAACGTTCTGTATATATGGTATCATATAATTCCCAGGAGGTTACCGGTGCCACAGCAATTCCGGTCTTGAAAATCTGCGGCCCGTCGAATTTGGACATAGCCAGAAGTGTATTGGTACCACCGTAACTCCAACCCCAGATTCCGATACGATCTGAATCGATATAGGGCAACTGGCTCCACTTTTTTGCTGCATCGATCTGGTCCAGTGGTTCAACCGAACCCAGATGGAGATAATTGACCGTCAGAAATGTTTTACCCCTATTGATACTGCCGCGATTATCCAGGCCGGCAATGATAACAGGCAGTTCACTGGTTAGAAAATTATGCCATAATCCCCTTTCACCTTTCCACGCATTGGTCACGATCTGGGCGGTAGGACCTCCATAAGTGTAAATTAGTAAAGGATAACGCCGACCGGGATCAAAATTATGCGGCTTGATCATATAACAATACAGAATAGTGCCATCCCTGGCTTTCAGTGTATCGAAGGTCCAGATCGGTTGATTGTAGTCACGAAGTCGTTCGGCCAAGTGCCTATTATCTTCAATCACTGAAAGCAATCGGCCCTCTGTGTCAAAAACACTGCACTCCGGTGGGGATTCAATTGTCGATCGGCTTGTATAGAAATAGCGACCATCGGGTGAGACGAGACTTTTGTGAGTCCCCGAATCTCGTGTGATCCTTTCAGGTGCAAATTGGGTATTGATGGGAGTGCGATAAAGATGTTTTTCCATTGGATTTTCGATTGAAGCACTAAAGTAGAGTATTGATTCCGTATTGCTCAAACCCTCTAATTTGATCACATCAAATCTACCACTGGTGAGTTGTCTGATTAATCTCCCATCTGTCTGGTAAAGATACAGGTGGTTGTAGCCGTCACGATCACTGGTCCAGAGAAAATATTGTCCATCCCTGAAAAAATAAATACGCTGTCCCATATCAAAAAAGGATGCGGATTCAATCCAGGTATCCGATTCTTCTTTGAGTATTATGCGGGTCTTCAGGGTAACCGGATCGGAATTTAAAAGTTCAAGATGATTTTGATGCCGGTTGAGCCGTATTACCCAAAGCTGGTTGGCAGGCGTCCAACCAATTCTGGGAATGTATTCGAATTCAGATTTTTCACGCTTCCAGGTACCGGTCTGAATAAACCGGGTAGTGCGACTTGCAACGTCAATTACTCCAATCCTGACGTTACTGTTATCACATCCGGCCTGGGGATATCGTAAGACAATATTTTGAGGAAGCATTAAGCGTGTATCGGTCATGATAAATTCGGGAATGGGAGTGGTATCAAACTGATAAAAGGCCAGAAAGCGGCTGTCAGGACTCCACTGCCATCCATCGCGCAGTTGAAATTCTTCTTCGTAAACCCAATCTGAAATGCCATTAAGCAGGTCAGGATCAATCCCGTCGTCCGTAAGCTGTGATTCCGTTTGCGACTTAATATCCCAAAGATACAAATTGGCCTTACGAACAAAACCAATCTGCTGGTCATCGAGGCTGAATTTTGCAAACATCTGATACCCTTCCGACCGATCCGAAACGGGGGATATTTTTCCGGAATGCAAATCAAATAAATAATAAAACCCGAGTGAATTGGTACGCCACAGGGATTTTGTATCGGTGAACAGCAAAACATATCTGCCGGTATTTCCAAGCAGGAAATCCTGTAGAGTAAGCAGAGAATCATGATCCGAGGCAAATAATGAATTTCCGTTTATGATAATCCGGAATTCTGATGATGTCGGGTCAAATCGTATAAGATTTTTTTTACCGTTAACACTATCTTTCTCCAAATACCAGAAATATCCATCCGCCCATTTGCCGTTCTCCGGCTCTTTTGCCTTGAAAAGTTGGGATTTGAAAATTTCTTCCAGACTGAGAAAACCCTGCTCTTCGTTGCCGGCGAGAGATGTCGCCAGAAGCACGAAGAAAATAAGTAACGCTCGGAAAAGTAAGGTATGTGACTGTCTGAAATGCTGCCTCTGATATAACTGTTGATAGTTGAAGTAAGGATAAATGAGCATAGCTGGTTTCAAGTAATATGATTTTTATATAGTCCTGAGACTTTAATCATTATATATTCAATGGGAATAATGCCCACAGAATTCTCAAGCTAATTTTATCTGAGATATAATTAGGTTTAATAAATCCTGTAATATTTATTGAAAAGTTAAGCGCATAGTATCCCGGATAAGGCTATTTAAAATCTCTAAATATTCGGTTTTGGTATATCAGGATACAAAACAGGTAACTCATGGATCGCAATAAAACTACATAATTCGTGTAAATATGTAAAATATTATTTTTTACTTCATGATGCATTTATTGGAAAAATTGGCGCAGCCAAAATCCGTTGACGAAAGAAATATAAACAAAAATATGCCATTCAAGGGATATTGAAAAACCATAAAAAATGAGGGCGGAAGGATGCAGGTTGTGCCCAAGGATATTTGGTGAGATAGTATATAAGGAAAAGGTTTAAAAATTCAACAGAAAAAATAAGTTTCCATCACTAGGCAGGGCAATGACCGACAGGGATGATAAAAAGATCCGGTAAGATCTATTTTCCACGCGTATAGCATTAGAATACCAAAAATTGGCCGGCCTGTTCCGTTATTTGAAAAATAAAATTACTGATATTAGATTTTATACAATTCAGCCTGAAAACATTCCCCGGTTCATGACCAAATACACATTTTAAGGCAATAAAAATTGAAATAGATATCCCCAATATGTTATGCAACAATGCGATAAAAATTACCATGCACTAGAATTTTAAAGAGAGGTCAGGTATGAATTTTACTTCAGGTCTGGTAGGTCTGGCAATCATTTTTATAGCAGCGGGCAGTGGTGAAAAACCAATCCTGGAAGAAATCGCCAAAGGTTTGAGCTTTCCTGAGGGTCCCGCCTGGGATGGAACCGGCCGATTATACGTGTCCAATTGTTATTCAGACTGGATTGCACGGGTCTCACAAAATGGTACAGATACTTTTGTCGTCAAACCAACCAAGCCGTATAATTTTGGGAAAACCAATGGTTTGACATTTTTCCGGGACGGATACCTGTATGCATGCGATTATGAGAAAGGAGCAATCATCAGATTTTCACCCCTCGGAGAATGTGAGGTTGTTATCGATGGATATCAGGGAAAGAAGTTTAATCGTCCGAATGACCTGGCGTTTGATGCAAAGGGTAATCTCTACTTTACCGATCCCCATGCTTATGATCCCGGCAACAGGGATGGGATGGTTTACATGTACTCGATTAAAAATCAACAGGTGCGCCGGATTTATACCGGGCTTGGTTTTCCCAATGGCATTGCTTTCTCAGCGGACGGCAAATCACTTTTCATCTGTGAATCAGCACTCAACCGTGTACTTAAATTCCCGGTGGATGACGAGGGAAATCTGGGAGCATATTCTGTCTTCGCTGAAATGCCGGGCGGGGATCCGGATGGACTGGCTATCGATCAGGCGGGATTTGTGTATGTTGCACATTTTGGTGGTGGCATGGTATATAAATTCAACGAGGAAGGTATCGTCGCTGATACGATCGGTGTTCCAGGTAAAAAACCTACAAATGTTGAATTCGGCGGCAAGGATTTTCGAACACTCTTCATTACTGAAGTCGAGACCAATGCGGTATATCAGATCAGAGTTAATACACCCGGACTACAATTATTCGAACACCCCTGAAGACCGGTAGGCAAACTGACCGTCAATCATTGTTGCCGTTACTCTGATGGTTGGTATATCAGAGACGGGAACTGTCAGAAGATCATCGGAAAGAACGGTCAAATCTGCCAGTTTACCAGCGGTGATTGTACCTTTAATTGATTCCTCAAACGCCGCATATGCACCAGATATCGTATATGATTTGAGCGCTTCTTCACGGGTCATAGCCTGTTCAGGAAAAAATTCCTGTCCATTGGCCATTCTTCGTGTTACCGCCGCATAAAAATTCGCCATAGGATCTATACTTTCCACCGGTGCATCAGTACCGTTACAAATAATTGCACCCGTGTCCAGCAATTTTCGCCAGGCATAGGCGCCCTCCCGGCTGCGTCGCTCACCCAAGCGTTTTATTACCCAGGGTCCATCGGATGTGGCGTGGTTGGTTTGCATGGCGGCGATAATGCCGGCGGATGCGAATCTCGATACGTCCTCTGGATCAATATGCTGGGCATGTTCGATACGCCAGCGAAGATCCTTGTTTTTCATATAAGCTTCATAAATACCAAGTGTTTCTCGTATACCCAGATCGCCAATTGCGTGTGTGCATAATTGATATCCATTTTCCTCTGCCAAACGGGCTGTTTCCTTCAAATCAGGCAGATCTATGGTGTTCATGCCGCGACTGGCCGGCAAATCTGTATAGGGCTCCAATAGCCATGCCCCGTGTGCTCCGAGTGCACCATCGATAAAACGTTTGATAGCCCTTACGGTTAAATGATTTCGACCGGCTCCGATCATACGGTAAGAAGCCATTTTTGCGGCCAGCTGTTTGTTGGATGCGCCCAGCATAACATATAAACGGATTGGCATTCTGCCGGCTGCCAGCATTTCCTTATAAAAATCCACGTTTTCAAAGGACGCCCCCGCATCATGAAGACTAACAATACCATTATCGAGACATGTTTGTACTGCAAGGTTAAAGGCTTTTTCTTCAAAGTTTCGCTGCTCCCCTCGGGATTTAGCGGCAAAATCTGCTTCATAGCTGTTAATGATCAGATCTTCGGCATTTTCCAAGAATACACCTGATGGTGTCCCATCGGCAAAGCGCAACAACCTTCCTCCTTCAGGATCGCTGGTTGCGATGTCTATTCCTGCGCTTTCCATAGCTAATTTGTTTGCGATTACTGCATGCCCGCTGGCATGTGTAAGATAGACCGGGTTCAGGGGAGATATGACACTTAATTTATGATGGACGGGGTAACCTTCGATTTGCTCGCTGAGAGGTTCAATCCATTTTTCTTGATGCCAGCCTCTTCCCAGAATCCATTCCCCGGGATCCGCATTTTTTACAGCTTCGGCAACGATTGCAACTATTGCATCCCAGGTTTCTGCCCCGGTCAGATCGAGTTTCATTTTCGTATAGCCGATATCCATAAAATGTGCATGACTTTCAATTAAACCTGGAATGACCGTCTGCTGATGCAAATCAATCTGTTTGGTTTGATTACCTGCAAGTGCCAACAGATCGGAATCGTTACCAACCGCCAGAATTTGTGTACCGCTTATGGCAAGGGCAGTAGCGCGGGGTAGTTCCTGATCCACAGTGATGATATTTCCATTATACAGTATCAAATCAGCGGTGGGGGTATCATAATTCCGTTTATCGGTACATCCAATGAAGAGCAGGAAAAAACTTAAATATAATGTTAAGTTTTGCATTATTTTCTCCCTTAATTGTCATGACAGAATGTATATTTGATCGTTACCGGGTAGCTGTGATCGCAAAATATTTACGAATCAAATCATTCGCTGATCGATTGTAGCGAAAATGATACTACCAAATAAATTATTCTGCAAATTAAATCTGGCCACGATAAGCACTTTCCCCGCAGTTTTTCAACCGGTGATGAAGATCTGTTTTCAAGAGAATATGAGACGGAGCACTGATACCGCGGCAATTCCTGATTGTGATCGATAGTTTTTCGCAGGCCTGCCAGTTTCAGTATTTCGATATTTCTTTTATAGGAAGATCCGGATTTTTTTTAGAAACCGTCTGTGAGATATCAGGCAGATTCTGCTGGTCGGGATAATTCCAAAATATTTTCTTGATTCCGTTCTGAGGTGACGCTTTTGCTCAACGCCTAAAATTATAACAAGAACACAGGAAAAGTAAGGCGCTACTCTTCATTTGCTCCCCAGAATATCGTCAAAGGTCTCCAGAATCGTTTGGCCCAGTAGATTTCTGAGTGTTGCCCGTCAGGATCAATAAAGACGAAAAGCTGCTGTCCCAGCTGAAATCCTTTTGCCGTGAGTACATCAACCATTTCATCCAGCTGGGGCTGCAATAGACTATCAAGGCCAGTCCTGCCGTTATCGAGGTAGATACGGATATTATGACCTGGTCCGGATGTTTTGCGCACAAATGAAGTATAGTCTACCTTATCAAAACGAAATGCCGGTGATAAGCAAGCTGCCATTGAAAACACATCAGAATGTTCCCATAGTAACATAAACGCAATCAATGCGCCCTGAGATGAACCGCCGGTGGCAGTAAATAACGGCCCCGGCATGGTCCGGTAGGTGCTGTCGATAAATGGTTTCACCGTTCCGACGACAAAATCCATATAACTTCTGCCCAGATCACAGGGTGCATATTCTTTTGCCCGATCGACGGTGTTATAAATCCCTACCACTATGAGTGGTTCAATCAAGTGTTGTTTAATTAGGCTGTCGGCAGTTTCATCTATCTGCCAGTCATGCCCGAAAGCAGATGTCATCGGATCGAGGATATTTTGCCCATCATGCATATATAGTGTGGGATACCTGCATTGGGGCTGAGAATGATAACCCGGAGGCAGCCAGACGATCACATTCCTGGGCTTGAGTCCCGGAAAACTAAGATTGAAATGCACCCGATGAATTCCCGTAACCTTTCCGGGAAGAAGACGGTCAAAATTATCCCGCCAGGCAAAAATCTGATGTGTAACAACGGTGTCGGTTTTGATATATAGCTGATAATTATCCGGAATATTGCCGTCCAGATCAACGGCTTCCGTCAACCAGCTGCCACGGGTGATTTTATATTCCAGATGAGAACCGGCCGGGAACCTAAATATAATCTGCCATTGATCGTTATCCAGTCTAGTCAGCGGTACCCGATCAGGGGCCCAATGGCCTAATAGTGAATTGTTACCCGCAATATATACGAGATCCGTATCAGGAATTGAAGGAGTAATCACGTTAAAGGTGATCAGGGCAGTTTGTAAGGAATCTTCCTCATCGATGTCGGATTTAAAATGCCGGGCAAAGCTGTCAACTGGAATAGAGATAAGTATCAGCAGACTTAATTTTACCCACATTCAAATAGATTTCCTTCTGACAGGCATGGTCATACACCGGCAGCCGCCTCCACCCCTGGGCAATTCGGAACTGTCAATGGTAATGACATACTTGTGATGATCGTCAGGGCGAACCCGGTCTTTGAGCATATCTTTAGCCTGGATAATTGCAAATCCTTTTTTCGAGAGTTCCTCCAGAGTATACATGTTACGGCTATAGCCTATAATTTGTCCGGGCCCCAGGGCCAAAAAATTTGTACCACTATGCCACTGCTCTCTCTCCTGGCTCCAGGTATCTTTCTCTCCACCGCAGACAACGTAAGCACCTTCCAGACCAAGATTTGACAGAGCATGAAGCAGATTTTTTTCCTCGCGTATCAATTTGACGGCACCGTTTTCAATACTGATGCGAACAGTTTGAAAATCGTGTTTACTGAGAATGACGGGTTCGTATATCATATATAAATCGCGATCAATTATGGCAAATACCATATCAAGATGAATAAATGATTCGGGTGACTCCGGTAATTCCTGCACAATAACACCAATCTCAGAGGTTATTTCGATTTGTATTGAATCCGGCATAAACCACTTTTGTGCATGTGCTATACATTAGCTATTTTATTTATAAAGCCTATTCCAAACAAATATAAATATGAGTTGCTAATATTTTTTTTAATAACCAAATTGGATTTGTGAATTGAATAACAGAGCATATTATGAAGTCATTTCAGACGATGAGGCCTGAAGATTATCAGGATATCGGTTTAAAAGCAGGGCTGGAAATTCATCAACAACTATTGACCGGCAAAAAATTATTTTGTCGCTGTCCAGCCGGAAGATATAGTGAAAATTATGATGCTGAAATACTGAGACATATGCGGCCAACATTATCCGAGCTGGGGGAATATGATGGTACTGCTTTAATGGAATATAAAACAAAAAAGAATATCATCTATCAAATCAATCATGAAACAGTATGTACTTATGAGATGGATGACACACCTCCGTTCGAAATCAACCGTCAGGCACTAGATATCGCCCTCGAAATTGCCATCCTGTTGAATTATAAACTGGTCAGTGAAATCCATATCGCCCGGAAACAGTATCTTGACGGTAGCATTCCAACCGGCTTCCAGCGCACAACAATTGTAGGTATTGATGGTTGGATTCCTTATAAGAATCGCAAGATCGGTTTAATACAGCTCGGCCTTGAGGAAGATGCATGCCGGGAGGTGTCAGACTTTGAACATGAACGTTTTTATCTTACCGATCGGCTGGGGATGCCATTGATAGAAATGGTTACCAGGCCGGATATGCATACTCCTTATGAAGTTGCAGAGGTTGCCAATATTCTTCGCTGGACAGTGAGGAGTACCGGCAAAGTCCGGCGTGGCATAGGGGCTGCACGCCAGGACGTAAATGTAAGCATTACCGGGGGAACCCGGGTGGAGATCAAAGGCGTGGATCGAATACCCCTGATACCGCAGCTCATCTATAATGAGGCGATGCGTCAGGAGGCACTCTTGAAGATAAGAGAAGAATTACATCACCGGGGTATCCGTGAGCATAATATTAAATACAATTCCGCTGATATAACCCAGATTGTCGCAAACAGCCAGTGGGATCCCATTCGCCGGGCTTTAGAACGTAATGAAAACGTATACTGTGTAAATCTGAAAGGATTTTTAGGCATCCCAAGTTATCCGATCCAAACCGGGAAGGTATTTTCGAAAGAAATATCCGACCGGATTCGGGTGATTGCCTGCCTGTCAAGGTTGCCAAATATGCTGACTTCGGAGAGTACTGAGGAAACAATTGAAAGTTTTGCCTGGAATAAAATACGTAAGGTGGTTGAAGCTGAAGAAAGAGACGCCCTTATTCTTGTATGGGGTCCCCAACCGGATATAAGTACCGCGATACAGGAAATTGTTATCCGCGCTCGTGAAGCAACAATAGGGGTACCAAATGAGACCCGTCAGGCATTAGCCGACGGCACCAATGGTTTCGAAAGAATTCTCCCCGGCCCGGATCGTATGTATCCTGATACTGACCTGCCGCCTTTGGAAATTACTGAAACGCATATTCAAGCACTTGAAAAAAATGTACCTCTTCGATTCTGGGATAGGCAAAATAAATATGCTGAGCTGGGTATTCCAGTACACCTGATTACTCAAGTCGCGTCATCTCCACAAGCTGTATTATTTGAAACATGTATTGAACGGTACGCCCTTAAACCGGTACGAATAGCACAATTAATATTTGAAAAAAAGCTGGCATGGTGCAGAAAAGGGCTGCCCGTTGACCAGCTTACGGAGGATATTTGGCATACCTTTCTAAGATATGCGGACAAACACTTACCCCTAATTGAAGCGGCAGATCAGATTTTTGGAAAATATTTACAGTCCGAAGATGTCCGGTTTGAAAAAATGTTAACAAACTTTTTGGAGAACAATCCAGATCGTGAAGATATAAAGGCAGAAATAAGGAAAATGATCGGGTCCCGGAAACTGGAGAATAAATCAATAGCGCAGGTTGAATCATATATCATGGGCCAGCTGATGAAAAATTTGCGGGGTCATGTAGCCGGTAAAGAACTGCGGCAAATTCTGCAATCGATTCTGGCAGAACATCCGGGTAATTGAAACGCGTAATTGTCAGGCGGGATTGATCTATTCAGAAATAAAGGCAAATGTTCATGAGTGATGCATACAAAGGATATCGGGAACCAGCGCTGAAGGTATTAAAGGATAATGATGTACAGGTATGGAGCAGCGTTGATATGGAGACAGACAGGGGGCGCTTCCGGGGTATCATTCTGCCCAGATCTGAAACGGCGGATGCATGTCATATAGTTTTGAAACTTGATAATGGATACAACATCGGGATTGCGGTCAGTCAAATCCATAGCATCACAGAACGGAGCCGAAAAGAGGCGAACTATAAGATACCCGAAAAAAATTTCCCTCAGGATCCCCTGAAGCCAAATATTAAGCTGCTCGGGACAGGCGGGACGATCGCCAGCCGGCTCGATTATCGAACCGGTGCTGTGATACCGGCCTTCTCCCCGGGTGAATTGTATGGTTCAGTTCCGGAACTGGCTGAGATCTGTAATCTGCAAACAGAAAAGCTCTTTGGTGTTTTCAGTGAAAATATGGGACCGGAACAATGGATTACCACGGCAAAAGCTATCGGAAAGGAAATTAAAAACGGGATTGACGGGATTGTAATCGGACATGGCACAGATGTTATGCATCATACAGCAGCTATCCTGTCATTTATGGTTCAAAATTCGCCGGTTCCGATCGTAATGGTCGGGTCGCAACGTTCGTCAGACCGCCCTTCATCCGATGCGGCACTAAATCTGATCCATGCGGTGAAAGCCGCAGCGGAAAGCGATATCGCCGAAGTTATGGTAAGTATGTTCGGGCCCACCTCGGATCAGTATGGTTTGTTACACAGAGGCACACGAGTCCGCAAAATGCACTCCAGCTACCGATCCACATTCCGAACCATTGGCGATATACCGTTGGCTATAATCGATCGGAATAAAATAACAGCCCTGCGGCATGATTATAATCCTCGCAGGAAAGACCGGGATGTAATTATAAATACGGCATATGAGGAAAAAGTATCGATTGTGTATTATTATCCAAATATGCGGCCGGATATCATTGAAGCCCTGATTGAGAACGGATATCGTGGTATAGTTATTGCCGGAACAGGTTTGGGGCATGTCAACAAACCGGTCTATCCTGCGCTGAAAAAAGCGAAGGAGGCGGATGTGGCTGTTTTTATGACGGTTCAAACCCTCTGGGGGTATGTGCAGATGTATGTTTATGAAACCGGAAGGGAAATGATGCAACTGGGTGTGATACCGACGGCTAACATGCTCCCGGAGGTAGCCTACGTAAAGCTTTGCTGGGCGCTTGGACAGACGACCGATCTGGCAGAGGTGAAAAAAATAATGTTGACACCGGTTTCTGGTGAAATAACAGAGCGAGAACCTTATAACGGATATCTGATTTACCAGGGCGGGATTCCCGAAGTAGAGTCCTTTCTGCGCACGATAAAGCGATGAATTAATTTTTCATGTTGTTTGATATCCATCACAATTTTTTAATCCCAAAATGATAACTTCAATTCACTGGCGGAGTAAAATTTGCCTGATGATTGTATTTGGATAACGGCGAAAGTGGTTTCCAGATCCAGGTAATATGTGTGAGGATCCTGACAATTCAGATCAGAGTACATATTTGTGCATATATTTCCGAACATCCTCCAGCTAACAAAACTGCTAGCTAAGGCATTAAAAAAGATTATTTCATATTAAATGAGGAGATTCTCATGAGGTCAATATCATCTGTAATCTTCATTATAATTATTTCCCTGGGAGTACTTCATGCCCAGACAAATCTCTCTGGAACAATCAGCACGGATCAAACCTGGAATGCCGCAGGCAGTCCGTACATTGTCACCGGTAACGTTACCATCAGTTCGGGTGTCACGGTAACTGTCGAAGCAGGTGCCGTGATCAAATTTAATTCAAATACGGGTCTGTATGTTTACGGCACACTCAATGCAACCGATGCCGATTTCACATCAAACCAGCCTGCTCCGGCAAAAGGGGACTGGAATTTTATTCAGATCGGCAATAGCGGGAATACCGGTTCGTCAAGTTTCATCAGGTGTAAAATTGCATATGGTGGTATGAGTTATACCACCAATCGTGGTATGTTATATCTAAACCGCGGCACTGCAACTGTTGACGATTGTGACATTTCATTTTCAAATAATTATGGAGCTCAGGTAGGTACCAACGGCTCACTGGATCTAAACGATACGAGGATTTTCTCCTCCAGCTGGCCGATCGCATATGAAGGGCCAGGAAATCTTGTTATTAACGGGCTGAATGATCTTTCCGGGAATGACAGAAATGGCATATATATCCAATTTACCAGTAACAGCAATCTTTTTGTACTGGATACAGCCAATGTACCATTCGTATTTTACAGTACATTTACGGTCAACTCGGCCGGAACACTGGAAGTCGCTGAAGGCAACATTCTGAAATTTGCATCGGGTGCCCGTTTGTGGGTTGACGGCATACTAAAAGCAGTCGGAACCAATGCGGATCCGATCTACTTCACCGCATATACCGATGATAATCTGGGCGGGGATACAAATGGTGACGGGACCGCGACAGTGCCGGGTTCGAGATACTGGGATGGCATTTATTTTCGTGACAGCAGCAACGATGGAGAATGCGTCATACAGTATAGCTTTATACGCTATGCCGGCAGTGGCAACATTGGGGCGGTTAACGCAGAAAATGCAAGTCCGAAAATCGATCATTGCGATATTTCGAACAGCTATTTTGGCGCCATGATCAAAAATGTCTCCAATCCGATCTTTACCAACAATACAATCGGCTCCAGTGAGCTGGTGCCGATCGCCATGTCGATGGATGCCAATCCGGTATTTAGCAATAACACATTTTCTTTTTCAGACAACCAGTATGATGCGATCGGATTGCTGAGCGGCGCTCTGCAGGCAAGTTCGGTATTGCCGAAACGTTCCGTAACGGGCATCCCGAATATCACCTACCTTCTGCTCGGCGATATTACGGTACCTGAAGGCATGACCCTTACGATCCACAAAGGTATTGTTATCAAAGGGTATCAGTACAATCAACATCTGCTTGTCAAAGGTAAGCTAATTGCACAGGGCGGTTCGCATCCGGACAGTATGATCACGTTTACATCTGCTAAAGATGACAATCATGGCAATCCCAAAGATACCAACCGTGATGGTACACAGTCCACACCTCAGATCGCTGATTTTGGTGGGATAGTTTTCGAAAATACCAGCGATCCTGCTTCGATTGTAAGTTATTGCCGTCTCAAATATGCCCGTCCCTATATTTACCGCGGCGGCCGCTGGATTGAAGGCGGTGCCGTTACGACTGATAATGCAAGTCCGACGATCAGCTTCTGTGAAATCAATAATGTAAGATTCGGCGTATATGCCTTTCAATCGTCAAATCCCACAATTTCAAATAACACTTTTTCCAATGCACAGTATACCCCCATCGCACTGTCGGTCTCTGCTGATCCTTCATTTACCGGAAATACATTTGTCAATAATGCCTGGACAGCCCTCGGATTAATTGGCGGGACGGTTGGTTCCAACGGTACCATAAAACTCCGCTCGATCGCCGGCTATGACAGTATTACGTATGTGTTACTGGAGAATATGACGATCAATTCCGGCACCGATGTCCAGGTGGCTCCCGGGGTTGTAATTAAAATGAATTTGAATACCTTGATCGATGTCCAGGGAGGCTTCAAAGCTGATGGCAATCCCGGCGCGGGTCAGATCGTTTTCACATCACTACGTGATGATAATTACGGCAATCCGGGTGACACAAACGGAGATGGTTCCGCCAGTTCCCCCTCGGCCGGCAACTGGCGCACAATTGCTTACAAGGCAACTGCTAATGATCCTTATAATGCACTTGACAACTGTTTGTTCAAATTCGGCGGTCAATCCCAGAGCGAGGGTGTTATCAGTTATACTGATGCAGCGGGCTCTGTCACCAACTCGGAGATCAGCGATTCATATTACTATGGCTTGTATTGTAATGGTGCCTCGGCACCTACATTTAATGGCGTAAAACTAAAAAATTGCCGCGTAGATCCTATCGCCATGTCCTTGACCTCAAATCCAACGTTTCTCAATATAATTTTTGAAGGCAACGGCAGCAATGGTATCCGTATTATTGAAGGTACCTTATCTTCCGATGCAACGCTGGCTCAAAGAAACCTGGCCGGGATAGAAAATATTGCCTATATCATCGACCAGCTGACCATCAGCAGTAATGCAGTTCTGACACTTGATCCAGGGGTGGTCATTAAATTTCCTGTCTACTACAGTGGCATCACTGTAAATGGTGCCCTCGTTGCAAATGGTACCTCAGAACAGAATATAGTTCTAACATCCTTAAAAGATGACTCCAACGGTGGAGATACCAATAATGATGGCAATGGTTCAACGCCGGCGCGTGGAGACTGGTTCAGTGTTCGTTTTGGATCCTCGGCCAATGCAAATCTAAATAGTATGAAAAATTGTATTCTCCGCTATGGCGGGAGTGCCTACTATAGTGAGAATTATAAACAATATGGAATGCTCAGGATTTTTGATACTTTTGTTGATGTGAACGGTGTAACCATCGAACAATCAAATTCTGCCGGCATCGGCATCTATGGATCAGCGAATCCATCTATTCAAAACTCGGAAATTATCAATATCAGATACACACCGGTTACAATGAGCATGTTCGCAAATCCATCCTTTCAGAACAATTTTATCGCCAATCTTGGAATAATTGCCCTCGGTATAGTACCAGAGGTGTATTCATCAACAGCCACAATTCCCATTCGGAATTTCGGAGGATTCAACAATATAACCTATTATCTGCACCAGACCCCAACGATCAATTCGGGCACGACAATAACCATTCCTGCAGGCGTCGTTTTCAAGTATAATAGTTATAATGGATTTGATGTCAACGGTGCGATAAGAACAGAGGGAACGGCTGGAAATCCGGTTGTTTTCACACATGAGTATGATGACGGATACGGTAATCCAAAGGATACAAATGAGGATGGTTCGGGCAGCAGCCCAACAATTGGTTCGAGCTATTATAGTATATATTTTGGCGACGTCAGCGATGACGCAAACAGTCTGGTCAACCATACGATTATGCGATTTAGAAATGCCGGTGTCTATCTGCAGCAAGCAGCTCCGACGATTACTAACTGCATCTTTGATCAGAACAACTGGGGAGTGGTGCTCAATGGTGTTTCGACACCGGTGGTGCAGAATAATACATTTCATAACCTGACCTATAGCCCACTTGTTTTATCATTGGTGAGTTATCCAAGTTCAGTCGGCGGTAATGTGATTTCAGGGAACACCTATCGTGCGATAGGGATTCTGCAGGAGGAACTGGTTCAGGATGTAACCCTGCCCAAGCGTGATTTTGCAGGTATTGTAAATATACCATATTACTTTTCGGGTAATTATGTCATCGGGACAAGTGTAACACTTACGCTTGATCCCGGGCTTGTTTTGAAATTCCCCCAATCCCGATATTTACAGGTAAAAAAAGGATTGATTGCCGAAGGCGGAGCTTCGGCGGACAGTCAGATCGTTTTTACAGATATCCGGGATGATTTTTACGGGGGTGATACCAATGCAGACAGCAATTTAACCAAGCCGGTTTACACCAGTGGATGGGATGGGATTATTTTCGAGGATGCCTCTCTCGATCCTCTTTGCCGCCTGAAGAATTGTGTTATTCAGTATGCCGGAAGAAGCAGCAACCGGGGCGCAATCGTTACCAACAGCGCCAGCCCCGGTATCTCATTTTCAGTGCTGAAAAATAACCGCCAGGGATTGGTCGCCAATGCGGCATCGAACCCAACGGTCAATAATTGTGATATTTATCAGAATGCTACGTATGGGATTAATAACGTAAACCGGTCATTCACAATCAACGCAGAAAATAATTGGTGGGGGAGTAATACAGGACCAACCCATTCATCAAATCCGGGGGGTACGGGGCAGACGGTAACCGATGCTGTTGATTTTACACCGTTCCTTTTTTCAGGTGCTTTAAATCCGCTGATGGGTGATGTCAGTCTCAACGGTCTTATCCAGGCTTATGATGGTTCGCTTGTCTTGCAGGAGGTGGTCAGTCCGGGAGGTCTGAATGACCGGCAATTACGGGTGGCAGATGTTACCGGAAATAATGCGGTTACCGCCATGGACGCTTCTTTGATTCTTCAGTATATTGTCGAACTGATTCCTGCGTTTGATTCAGAAATGCAGAAACAATCTGTTCCCCAGGATCTGTATGCACAAATTAAGTCAAAGATAGCGGATCTGACACCATCGGACGTTATTTTGAGTGGAACTGAAATTTCTGCCGGACATGGGGATAATTTTGATGTAACACTGAACCTGAGTAATGTAAATAACGTACGTGCCCTGCAGGCTGGTCTTAGTTTTGACAAGGATCTGCTCGAAGTAGTAAGCGTCATCGCCGGCGCAGCTGTTAAGGATATGGAATTAGTGTATAATGCAGATTCTGAGACCGGGATTTTACGATTGGCGGTTGCCGGCACCCAAGTTTTATCGAGTGACGGTGAAATGGCTATTGTCACCTTCAGGACAAGGAAAAAGGTGAAAGGAGATCACACAACCCTGCTTAAAGTTGATGCTTTTATGGCCAATGAAAAGGATCTTACCGATCTGGCCAAAGCAATTCCGATTAAGATTACCGGCGCACCTACTACCTATGCTCTGGCACAGAATTATCCAAATCCGTTCAATTCAACCACCAGAATACGCTACCAGATTGCAGACGATAATGCAAGTGTCATACTTGAGATTTTCGATATTACCGGACGACTCATCACGACACTGGTGAACGCTGTTCAGGAAGCAGGTATATACGAGGTTGCATGGGACGGTACAAATGCCAATGGTGCGTCAGTATCCAGCGGAATTTATTTCTATCGCTTGAGAACGAAGAATTTTATAGGTATGAAAAAATTTCATCTCCTGAAATAATCGCACAAAGGGATTACAACCATGTATCGATTGAAATCAGGAGCAGAGTATGAACATACCATATAAAAAATTAATATTAATTCTATGTATTCTCGCCCCCTGGCTGGCGCACAGTGCTGTCCAGGTCGATCTGCCGGATACATCAGGGGTGAGGGGGAATCTGATCGAACTGCCGGTGTATGTCCTTGATGATCTGACGGGTCTAGGGGTCAGGGCATATCAATTACAGATTAACTATTCCAATAATATTCTCGAATTTCAATCTGCTGAGAAAGCCGGTACCCTGACTGACAATCTGGATATATTCGAGTTTAATCAGACGGCACCAAATCAGGTTACGCTTGTGGCTGCGGGTGACGGCGTGCTGAATGGAAAAGGTATTCTGGTAAAACTATATTTTTTAATGAAGGCTTCGGGTACCGCCCTGCTTAATTTCAACGGCGCAGAATATAATTTTTTCAATCAGGGTGAACCCGAAATGACCCTGATCAATGGGCGTATTGTAGTAAGCAATCCGCCAGTAATTACAGTTAATCCCAATGATGCCGTCATCGGACCGGAAGACCAGCTCAATTTCAGTGTATCGGGGGGACAATCACCTTACACCTGGTCTTTATCAAATCCTTCAGTTGCCGAAATAGTGAGTACCGGTAATAATACCGCAAGATTGACGGCCACATCTGCCGGATTCACGCAGGTAATCGCGGAGGATAATACGGGTATTCGTGATACCACTAACGGATTCATTGAAATCAGGCCTTTGGCATTATCCCTGCCGGATACGTTCGTTCTTCAGGGACAAGCTCTGGACATTCCGGTACGGATAAGCGAAGTAACTGATCTGGCAATTACATCCGGCGCACTCCAAATCAATTTTGATGCCAACCGGCTTTCGGTTCTGACTGTGATCAAAGACGGAGCGATGATAAGTGGGTATGATAATCTCTCTTTCAATATCCAACCGGGAAATATACGTATTGCCTTTGCCGGGAACTCGCCACTGTCCGGGGCGGGAGATTTATTGATTCTCAGATTTCAAACGGCCCTCGAGAACTACGGGAACACGACGATTTCAATCAGTGACGTAGTTTTCAACCAGGACCTTCTGGCGACAGTTCGCAACGGCATCTGTTCCATACAGAGACTACCGCAGTTATCCCTCAGTCCGAGTGCAGCGACCATTCTGACCGGTGACACGCTTCAGTTTTCAGTCAGCGGTACAACAATCCCGCCACTGGTATGGGTATCCAGTAATTCAGCGGTAGCTTCGATAGACGACGCTGGTACGCTTATCGCGCTTGCCAGTGGAATTACAAGGATTACAGTAACTGATGCCGTTGGAGCTTCAGTGACGAGTAATGACATCAAGGTATATGATACCAGAATTTCGTTGCCTGACACCATCGGCATAATCGGTGGGATGGTCGATGTTCCTGTAAAAATCAATCCGTTGCCGGCGGGAGTACCCATATTTGCCATTCAGGGTGTGTTTTCCTTTAACACAAACGCTCTGAATCTTATCGGTATTATCTCCGATGCTTCGGGTCTCGCGTCCTGGAGCGTGACGGCAAATCAGGATGGTAATGATCTGCATTTTGCCGCTGCGGGCGCCACACCGGTCAAAGCAGGGGGAATGTTGTTTAAGTTAAGATTTATGATTCTCGTGGGGGCAGCTGTCGGTCAAAAACAAAATTTGCAAATAAAGGATCTTTTATTAAACGAAGGAAACCCGGCCGCGCTTACAGAAAATGGTTCTATCACGGCCCAGCTTTCCGGTCCTCCTGAAACACCGATACTGTATAGTCCGGGCGATGGTACGCTGGATGTCCCGCCTTTCGGTGCAAAATTTTGCTGGCATACCACGCTTGGGGCGCAAAAGTATATCCTGCAAATTGCCGGAGAATTGGACTTTGATCCAATATTATATGAGTATGCGGATATAGCCGACACCTGTTTCATTGTTGATAGTCTTGGCGCAGAGCAGAATTATTTCTGGCGGGTAATGGCAGTAAACAGCCTGGGGCAGAGTACATGGTCTACTGTCTGGCACTTTACAACGACGATCAATGGACTGGAACGAAATAAAGACAGTCTTTATCCGGATCATTTCGTCCTGCACCAGAATTATCCAAATCCTTTTAACCCGGTAACTGTGATCGAATTTTCAATCGTACAGGCTGGTCTGACCAAACTGCAGATATATAATTCCATTGGAGAATCGATCGCTGTGCTGGTCAATGAGTCACTTAATGTGGGGACATACAGAATTACCTGGAATGCAGAGAACAGATCCAGCGGGATTTACTATTATCGTCTGCAGACAGCGAATCATGCTGCCATAAAGCGAATGTTATTGATCAGGTAATTTCACAGAACAGGTAAGCTATTTGTTTGTTGAATCAGGGGAGGAACTACTAACTCACCTAATTTATTAGTCGATTCTTCCCTTGCGCGTCCAGCGGAACGATGTAATCCCTCGGTCCGAGCTCATCCACAGTCGGTTCGTTTTGGGATCAATATCCAGATGGTATATATTGGCGCTTATCAAACCATCATCCTCCGTAAATAAACGCCAGTACTCACTTTTCCGGTTATATTTTATAAGTCCCTGGTCGGTTGCAAACCAGATGGTGTTTTTGGTCGAAAGAATATCACGATAAATACCTTTGAAGTCCAGGTTTGGAAAACTGTACCATTCATCTGTTTTGCGATTCCAGTAGCTGATTCCACCGCTACCGGCACACCATATTTCATCCTGCACGATTTCAATCGCTCTGAGATCAAAATCACTCACTACGGCCCGGGAAGCGATATAATCAATACGCTGATCATAAGGATCGATCTTATATAAACCAAAACGGGTAGCCGCCCAGATGATACCCTTATCGATGGCAAGTTGATAGATCGGAACATGATCAAGGGTTGTTTCACGGGGTTCATAAATCTGCATCGATGGCATATCAATCCAGTTCACACCATTTTCCGTAGCACAGTATACGGTACTGTCATCAATGATTACATCAAATACCATATCGCCTTCCAGGCCGTCCATCACTGTGAGAGTTCTCCAGCTATCCTTTGTGATGTTATACAGAACCACCCCATACCCGGTGGCAAAAGCGACAAAATTTTTGTTACCGGAAATAGAAAAGACCTCATCTGTATACATAGATGGTATGAAGGGTGCTTCGAAATAATCCCAGCTGTCAGATGTGAGATCCCACCGGATAATACCTCCAATCTGGCCTGATCTTCGTTGTCCCCCAATCCACAGATTACTCCCGCCAATATAGATATCACGGGGCGCAATGTTTGAAATCGACCTGGTTTTTTGTTCCAGCCGGCGGGAGTATAGTTCTCCGAGAAGCGGCCCCATGCCATCGGTGCCTATCCACACACGCTGCCGGTCATCGGTAACACGGTCGGTCAGGGCAAACTGGCGGTTATTTCGGTCATACAGAATGCCGCTTGGAAGATACATCATCGAGATATCGGTAAAGAAGTCTGGCAGATAACTGTTTGGGGGCCGGAAATATGGTGGAAAATGATAATCTTTTCCTCTTTCAATTCCTTCTAACTCTTCAGGGCGAGGTTCACGACCGGGCGGCATTATGCTTCTGGAAGATGGGCGCCACCAGCGATCCGAATGCCAGTATTCATCGATACCACGATTGGTGCGGGCATATAATTTGCCGTCATTTGGATCATAAACCAATTCGTACACATTATTACTGCTCAATCCGTTACTGGTGGTGAAAGGGGTATCCCAATAATTGCGATATTTATCATATCTGAGGATTCCCCCGGCAAGAGATGCAAAATAAATATAATCCTCGTCTATTTCTACGGCAGAAATCTCTAATGCAGGGGCGTAAGATACCCAGTCATCGGGCGAGTAATGCGTGAATCGGTCACCTTTAAAGGAATGAACAACCTGTGCTGATAGGTGTGATCCACATATCAGAAAAAACAATAGCAGTCCACAAAAACACTGTGAGCGGCTTTTATTTGAAGAAATTCGAAATTGTATATACAACATACTCTTTTTGGTGCGCGGAAAGTTCCGGATAAATGGGAATGGCCAGGGTACTGCGTGCAGCCTCTTCAGAAACGGGAAAATCATTATTTTGGTAACCGAGATACGCAAAACACTCCTGATTGTGAAGGGATACCGGATAATAGATCTCGCACCCAACATTGTGCTTGCGCAGGTGTTCCAGTAAGCGATCCCGATGGGGTGTTCTGATTACAAATTGATTGAAAATATGACGATAGCCGTTCTGTTTGGACGGCAATGTCAGCTTGTCTGTCAATTTATACTCTGCAAAAAGGGTATGATAATCTTCCGAGTTTTTTTGTCGTGCTTGAGTCCACTGATCCAGATAATCCATTTTTACTGACAGAACGGCAGATTGCAGGGCATCGATACGGAAGTTTCCGCCGACCATCTTATGATAATATTTTAATTCAGCGCCGTGTACACGCAACTGTACAAGTTTTTGTGCCAGATGTTCATCATTGGTAACAACCATGCCGGCATCCCCAAATCCCCCTAAATTTTTACTCGGGAAGAAAGAGAAACACCCCATGTGCCCAATCGAACCTGCACGACGTCCATCGTTGTATTCAGCGCCGATCGCCTGTGCCGCGTCCTCTATAACGATCAGATTGTATTTTTGAGCAATTTCCATAATGGGGTCCATATCGGCCATCTGGCCGAATAAATGTACCGGAATGACCGCCCTGGTTTTTGAGCTAACAGCGGCCTCGATTTTCGCAGGATCAATGTTATAGGTATCTGGTCGAATGTCAACAAAAACCGGTTTTGCGCCGAGCCGGGCGATAACCCCCGCCGTTGCGAAAAAGGAATATGGAGTGGTAATTATTTCGTCTTCATGGTTAATATCAATTGCCATTAAAGCGATAAGCAACGCATCTGTGCCGGAAGAGACCCCCACGCCATATCGGACCTGCGAATATCGGGCAACCTTCTTTTCCAGTTCGGTCACTTTCGGACCCAGAATAAAATATTGAGATTCTACTATTTCTCTGATAGCCGGTTCGATAAGATGTCGCAGGGAAGCATACTGTGCTTTCAGGTCTAACAGCGGGACCTGTTTAATTTGGATTTCTTTTTCTTCGATTTCAGTTTCGCCGCGCATAGTATACTCCTTTCCACAAGCCGAACATTTTGCTGTGTGCTGCTCCTCAAACTTCAGTTTGATACCGCACTGGCACATCCATCCGACAATACGCCCCGGATTTCCGACAACCAAAGCATAATCGGGAACTTCCTTTGTTACGACAGCGCCGGCTCCGATAAAAGCATATCTGCCAATATTATGTCCACAGACGATTACCGCATTGGCGCCTATCGAGGCACCCTGCTTCACCAGGGTTCGTTGATATTCATTGCGGCGAATGATATGACTGCGTGGATTAGAGACATTGGTAAAAACCATTGAAGGGCCCAGGAAAACATCGTCCTCACAGATAACACCGGTATACACAGAGACGTTATTCTGTATTTTTACATTTTTGCCGAGTACAACATCCGGGGAAATAACGACATTCTGACCGATATTACATCCGGCACCAATCTTTGCATTTTGCATGATATGCGAGAAATGCCATATTTTTGTTCCTTCCCCGATTTCACACGGTTCATCGACAAAACTGGATTCGTGGACGAAGTATTTTTTATTATTCATCTCAAGCGCCTCTGGTAAGAATATTGTCTAAAGCAGCTTCTCCTTCACCGAGTATATCCGTAATTCATCTTTTGTATTTGTGATCATTTCTCCGATCAATCCGATTGAAAAGCTCTGCATACCCACGATTACCAGCAAAATACCAAGAAAGAGCAGCGGACGGTTGCCGATCCCCGTACCGATAAACCAGAGAACGGTCAGATAACCAAGAATTATTGTGCCCAGGAAAAAGGTTACCAGACCCAAGAGGCCAAACAGATGCATGGGTTTTTGACGATATCGCGTAAGGAAGAGTACCGTCAGGAGATCAAAAAAACCGTCAAAAAAACGTCTCAGGCCGTATTTGGTTTTACCGTATCTGCGAGCGTGGTGCTTAACGACGACCTCTCCAACCCGGTAACCAAGCCAGTGAGCGAGAACGGGCAGATAACGGTGAAGTTCACCATACACCGGAATTTCCTTCACAACATCTTTTCGGTAAGCTTTTAAGCCACAATTAAAATCGTGAATTTTTATGCCTGTCAGCATGGATGTTGTCCAATTGAAAAATTTGGATGGGAGGGTTTTACTGATCGGATCTTGCCGTTTTTTTTTCCAGCCGGAAATCATATCATATCCAGCTTCAATTTTACCTAGCAGGTTTGGAATCTCCTCCGGATCATCCTGTAAGTCCGCATCCATGGTAATAATGATCTCGCCTTCGGCGAGATCAAAACCTTCGGAAAGTGCGGCACTTTTTCCGTAATTTTTTCTGAAGCTAATAATCTTAATCTGTGGATGCTTATTTTTTAATTCTTTTAGTTGTCCCAATGAGCCATCGGTACTGCCATCGTCGATAAAGCATATTTCATAGGTTGAATTCAGTTTTTCAAGCACTTGCTGGATTTTATAATATAATTCACGGACTGATTCCTCCTCATTATAAAGAGGGATAACGATGGATAGATCAATTTTACTGTTCACTGTATAAAGTCCCATCAATTTGCTCGGCACGGTCGGATATTTTGATCATAAATTTATTCTGCTCAATCGATTGGTTCAACCGGATATTTGTATAATATATTGCAATCGCCTGTTTTTCTTCAGGCCGGGTCATAGTAATTTTACGGGGAAATAATATATTGTTCATCTTGATAAAATCACCATATTCACGGATATAGAGTGTCTTTTCTCCATTCTGTGCCACAACTTTGATAATTTGACCGTTATCCGGATCAATCAGTATATCATATGTGGTTGAACCTCGACCTGTCTCAAGATGAAAGTAATCGTCATCAATATCATACGTATTTACGCGAAATGCAGACAGATTTTCCTTGGCGGCAAAGATATTTATTAATTCTGACAGATTAAGCGGGAATTGGAAAAATTGTTTTTGGCGAAAATCTTCAACCGAGCCGTTGTAAAATTTATTTGCGATTTGATTGTTGAATATAAAGCGATGTTGACCGATAAAGAGAGTTCCGGCGTGTATGCCAAAGGGACCGGTTGCGGAAATAAGCAGGGAGTCATTCGAATTATAAAGAATTTCAGCGAAAAAGGTACCGCTGAATTCCTGCGAATCAACTGAAATCCGACTTGAAGCATCGAGTGTTTTTATTCCACGTTGATTTTCGGATATATTATCAAGCAACTGCGTAAATGTTACTTTTTCCGTATCCAGAACAAATTTTGGACCGCTACATGACCAGTAGAGCGTTGCAAGAAGTAAGCCGTATATAATTCTCATTTATAATTTTGTTCTATTTTCTGCTTCAGTAATTCATTGTCCTGATCAATCATCAATGCACGACGCCAGTATATTTTTGCTTCTTCAATTTTCCCGAGTTTCAGGTATACATCACCAAGATGTTCAATAACGACAGAGCTTTCTTCCCGATTTTGCAAGGATTTTTTTATCCATTCCAGGGCTTCTTCATATCGTCCAAGTTTATAATATATCCAGCCTTTGGTATCAAGATAGGCACCGTTGTCCGGCTGTTTTTCAACTGCCTTGTTAGATAGTAAAAGTGCACGATCAAGCATTATATTCCTTTCCGCAAGGCTATAGGCATAATTATTCAACAACAAGTCGTTATCGGGATGTATCATTAATGCACGTGCATACAGACTATCCAATTTGGGGTACATCTTCAAGTCATCATATATGAGTCCAAGGGTTGTGAGTGCCGTTAAGTCAGTAGAATCGATTGCCAGGGCCTGTTTAAAAGGTTCGATGGCTTGATGCTTTTTATCCAGCCGGTTCAGTGTAAGGCCATACGAGAGCAGGGCGTTCATATTATTGGGATCATATTCAATCGCTTTCTCGAATGAGGTCAAGGCTTCGTTATCCTTCCCCAACCGATTTAGACTTATCCCGTGGAAGGACCAGATAAATGAATCTTCAGGCAAATATTTCAATGCCTGGCGGTAATTTTCTTCCGCCAGCGATAGGCTATCCGAATCGGTTAAAGCAAAGCCAAGATAAATCCATCCTACCCGATTATCCGGTTCGTTTTCTACAATCCGCCGGAAATAAGTGGTGGCCAGAGCGTAATTCTGGCGCTCTAATTCAATTCTACCAAGATATTCAAAGACCTGCCATGGTATTGAATCCCGGCTGAGCAACGGTAAGACCAATTTTTCTGCTTCGTTAAATTTATCCTGATAAAGATAGGCTTCAGCCAGAGCCAGCCGGTAAAACATAACATCGGGTTGATGTTTGACAAGCGGTGCAAACGTATCGCTGATTACAAGCCAGTCATCATTTTTACGTGCAATGCGATAGATACGCGAGGCAATTTCTTCGGCATCTGGTGTGATTATCAAAACCTTTTTATAGGTTTGAAGTGCATTTTTGTTGTCATCCTGCATGTCATACGCCGTACCAAGTACAGTCAAAATCGTCACATTGGTTGAATCCGTTTTTAGATAATCCAGAAAAAGATTTCTGGCCTCTTCGAAATTACCATTACGCAGATAGATCAATCCCGCAGTATGAACCCATTCTTCCGTATTTCCGTATAAATCTATCATATCTTTATATTGCTTTGCCAGACCTAGTTGATTATTAGTTTTACGGTAAAGCAACATGAGCAAACTTCGGGAATTGTCATCATATGGGTCCAGTGTCAGGACCTTCTGAAGATTGATGATGGCATTATTATCGTCCTGAAGCCGATGATAACAGTCAGCCAGGAGACGGTATGTTTCCGCTTCATCTGTCTTGACAGTGAGCGATTTCTGAAGATACCGAAGTGCACTTTCATAACGTCCCAGTGACATGTGATTGTCGGCGATACGATTATAAATGGTATATGAAGTGGAATCATAAAGCAGTGCTTCGTAGAATTCGATCAGTGCCCGCTCATGCTGATTGTCGAGCTGGTAAAAAACACCTGCCGTAAAATGATCCCGAGCCTTCAGAATTTGATCAAGATCTTCAGCAGGTTGATCCTGCACCTGGAATTGTCGGGCACATCCGATACCAAACGTGACAGATGAAAAAATAATCAATAAAAATGCTGTATTTTTCATATATAGCTTAATAATTTAAATGTGAGAAAATGTAATAACAAGTATATTCTGGCACATATTGATTACTATCATGTATTGCTATCTTTATTTTAACGGCTTAACTTATAAATTCATATAGAAACAAAATGTTCCCAGTGATATGAAACGCAGAAAACGAACTAGTCGAACTTCAACGCGCATCACGCCCTCGTATCAGCAAGATGCTGTAAGTAAACAAGCAAAAGATTCCGGTAAACCACCGATCGTAAAATTTATTCTCTGGGCAGCAGCTGTTCTGATATTTCTGGCAAGCGGCTGGTATCTCTGGTATCTCAGCCAGGATTTACCTTCTCTGACGCGGCTGGAAAATATTGATCCTGCACTGGCCACCCGGGTTTACTCGGTGGACGGTGAAATCATAGATAGTTTTCATCGCAAGAATCGAACGATAGCTCCCTATAATAAATTCCCCGAGCATTTGGTGAATGCGTTGCTGGCAACCGAAGATCGACGCTTCTTTGACCATTGGGGCGTTGATATTCGCGGTTTGATAAGGTCAGTGCTGGTTGCCGCCGTCAGATTTGACCGTGTGAGTGGTACAAGTACATTGACAATGCAGTTGGCGCGTAATTTAAATGTCGGATTCGGACTTGAGCGAACCTGGACAAGGAAAATTCAGGAGGTACTTACATCAATTCAGATTGAACGTACTTACTCCAAGCAGGAAATTATCGAGATGTATCTCAATATTAATTTTTTCGGGAGTAATGCATATGGCATTCAATCGGCAGCACAAACATTTTTCTCCAAAAATGTTGAAGACCTGACAGTTGATGAAAGCGCTTTATTGATCGGAGTGTTAAAGGGACAATCTTTATATAACCCGATTAACAATCCGGAAAGAGCAATTTCGAGACGAAATGTCGTCTTAAACTCAATGTTTGATACAGAATATATTGGCAAAGCTGAATATGACAGTTTAAGTCAAATCCCTTTGAATTTGAATCCCTCCAATGATGATCATACAATTGCTCCATATTTTACTGAATACATCAGACAGCAATTAAATCAACTGCA